>ERZ779880.192-NODE-192-length-91986-cov-16.811402_pt1 | contig 91986 bp, 67 predicted proteins | sample MGYA00511555_ERZ779880 | MGnify/ENA primary metagenome ERZ779880 (study PRJEB29588, sample SAMEA2145815) | human gut metagenome | biome: human gut; feature: human-associated habitat; material: faeces | place: Denmark | collected 2008/2010 ... | reverse complement strand
GTTACAAATCTACTCTTTTTATGCGTAACTGTCAGATTAAGTCTTGACTAATTCAGAGAATGCCTCTCTCACGCAACTCTTTGATGTTCTTTTCAACTGCTCGTTTGGACACGCCAATTTTTACAGACATTGCTTCTGCTGTTATAGAAGGGTCGGAAATAACTAAGTCTATTATCTTTTGCCCTGTACGGCTAACTCTTTTGGATGCTTCTTCTACTTTTACACCGAACTTTTTCATCGAAGCATTATTGGTTACACCGAACCTTTCCTCCGAACTTTTTTCGTTTACACCGAACTTTTTTCGTTTACACCGAACTTTTTCTCCGAACCTTCTTCGTTTACAGGGTACTTTTTGAGGGTACTGTTTACCCTTTCAGCTACCTCCTCTACTGGAATTCTTCCGTTCTCTCCCCAGTTCAAGTTATAGAAGGTGGTGAAAAAAGAGGATGCTTCGGTTTTATAGAGAGGCTCTTTGCCGGGCAGGAAATTGGGCAGCTTCTCGGTCAGTTCGCGCATCTTGCGCAGACCGGAACCACGCTTCTCCATGTAGTCAAGTTGGGTAAACATATCGGCAATGACGGGGTTGCGACGTATGGACGGAACATTGTAAATATCGCGGTCTTGAATCTGTGTGCCGTCAGGCATCGCACCGGGCGATACTAATTCCACACGGTCATCGTAAATGTCAATATGTACTTCACCACCCATCACCGTATAATCCCGATGGATAAGGTGGTTTACCAACCCTTCAAAGATGGCACGGTCGGAATAGTCGGGAAGGTTTAGGCGGTAGTTGGGCATCTTCACCCACCCGCTCATGGTGTAGTTCTTAATGAAGTCCATGCCATATTTCAAAAGCAAAACGAAGTTGGCTCTGTGTTCTACAGAACTGATAGCGTCATCCTTATAAATCCCCGTCCATCGGGTACAGAATATGCGCGACTGGAAAACGGTGCAGTTGTCCACAAACAGTAGTCCGGCATTGGTCAGCTTGCCGTCTGATGTAACCAGCCCGAACGATTCCAGATACTTGTCGTTCCATTCCTGATGCGTCTGTTCGCGGAACGTATTGGCAAGGATGATGAAAGAGTGCTTGCTGGCATCCACTTGCGTGGGGAGTGAATCCCATGTCATGTGTGTACCTTTCAGTACCAACGAGAGAAGTTGTTGCGAATTGCATTCCACGCTTTCATTCCCGACTCTTACATAAGCCGTGCGTGTTCCGTCTTGATAATAATAATAAGGTGTCAAAACACCAGCCTTGACTTTCACTTCAAGCAGGGTGCATCCTTCGTGCTCAATCGGTATAAGTTGCACCTCTGGTACAGGGTCAAGCCTTGCTTTTATCATTTCGCTGATAAAGTCGGCATCCGCCTGTACGTTCTTCAATCCTACAATTTCACCTTCATCGTTTACGCCATAGAACAAGCTGCCGCCCTCCGTATTGGCAAAGGCCGACACGGATTTCAGCCACGACTTCACTTTCTTGCGTTCCAGCATCTCCTTGAAATCGTAAGACGTACATTCTGCTATGAGCCTGTTATCGTGTATCTGCATGATTTTCTCGTTGTTATAAGGGTGTAATACCCCAATATCGTTTACAAACATACGGAAAAAAGTTCGTTTTCCGTTCAATTAGAATGGGAAAAAACGGATTAGGGAGAAGAAATCTTCGTAAAATCCATTCCTAAATGTGATTATATGATAGATTTTCCTAAGATTTTCTATACCTTTGTATTTGTGATAATTAATAACCAAAGGAGTCGTGGCAAAGAATTTTGAAATACGGAACAGCACGGCAGAGTTTCTTACCTTTATAGCTGAAGATAAGGAGGATGGGATTCAAGTGTTGTATAAGGATGAAACTATATGGGCAACACAAAAAGCAATGGCGACATTATTTGATGTAGGTGTTCCGGCCATCAGCAAACATTTGAAAAATATCTTTGTGAGTGGAGAGCTTGATAAGAATACGACTATTTCCAAAATGGAAACAGTCGTGAATAGGGGCTTCCGTGGAGAATCAAAAGAAGAAGTTGAGTTCTACAATCTTGATGCCATCATATCCGTAGGCTATCGTGTCAATTCTGTTCGTGCCACGCAATTCCGCCAATGGTGTACATACGTTCTACGTCAGTTTGCCATCCGTGGATATGTCATAGATAAAAAGCGGATGGAAAACGGCTCATTTATCGGAGAGGATTATTTTGAGCATCTGCTTGCCGAAATTCGTGAGATACGACTGAGTGAACGGCGTTTTTACCAGAAACTTACAGATATATATGCCACGGCCATAGATTATAACAAGAGTGCGCCCACAACACGGCTGTTTTACAAAAAGGTGCAGAACAAAATGCACTATGCGGTACATGGGCATACCGCTGCGGAATTGATAGTTGACCGTGCGGATGCACAGAAAGAGCACATGGGCTTGACCACATGGGAGAAGGCTCCGGACGGAAAAATAGTAAAACCGGATGTAAGTGTTGCCAAGAATTACCTTAAAGAAAATGAACTGGAGGCAATGGGACGTATCGTCAACAGTTTTCTTGATATAGCGGAAGATATGGCGAAACGCCATATTCCGATGACGATGGAGGATTGGGCGAAACGTATTGACAAATTTCTGGATATAACGGACAGACCTATTCTTTCCGATGCAGGAAAGGTCACGGCTGAATACGCCAAAGAGTTTGCCGAAACGGAGTTTGAAAAGTATCGTGTCATTCAAGACCGCCTGTTTAAGTCCGACTTTGATAAATTGGATGACAAAGATTTGCCTTCACTTGATTTTACACCAGAAAATTCTTAATCAAAACTGCAAGATGAAACACTTAGATACATTTGTTCAATATAAACCAAGACATACCATAATTTTTATGGAAGTCCTTGAAGTGACCGATACTATCGATACCAAGGAAATTTGTAACGTGAGTTGGTATATGGTTTGCAAGGATGAGATTATCATACAATCCGATTTTCCGATGTGTGCAACCGATGGTGAGTTTGTGAACTTCGTACCAATACCTCGACATTCATTTTTGGAAGCGAGACGTCTTATTAAAAAGATAAGGAAAGAGCAAATGTTCGTTCCAAAAAATGACAAAACGGCTCCAAGTGAATTCAAACAAGCATACCGAAAAGCAAGAAGAAAAATAATCCAAATCATAAAGAAAGCGCAATAGCTTTTGTAGAAACCCTTAGTGATGCAGTTTTAGGTTATCTTTCAATATTGATATTTTTATCGTTTTTCTTTCGTTATTTTCGGCGAAAAATCGTATTTTTGCGACATAGAGCTGCGGTTGCTTATGAATGCTTATTTTCGGGTTTGCATGATATTTGCAACACGTTCACGCAAGTCGCTGATAGATATAACGTATTGATTTTGAGGAAGTCAAATAATCCTAACTAAAATATAGAAAAATCCGTGTAGCTCATCGAGTTGCACGGATTTTTTTATGCCCTTATACCTTGTGTTTTCATTGCTTTGTCGGAAATAAGCAGAAAGCTGAACATCTCAGATTTTTAACGAAATTGAGATTAATAGAGTATTTTTACTCATTCATGGAATAAGATAATCATGAAAAATTTGCATTTTTGCAGTAAGAACCTGTTTAAATTTTGCTCTGCCTCAGTTTGAGAATTGTTTTCGAGGATGTTTTTTCGTTTTTACGAGGATGATAGCGGGCTATCTGACGAGTGAAAACGGGAAAACAGACCGGAAACAAACTCAAAAAGGGGCGGATAAAAATACTTGCGTCGGAAAATTTAAACAGGTTCTAAAATAGTAGTGTTAATCTTAATTGAATTAAGATATTTATGAAAAAAACTTATGTCCTCTGTCCTTTGTTGTTGCTGACTGTGACCGGTAGAGCACAAGTGAGTGAAGCAACTCGTGAGAAACCGAATGTGGTGTTTATTTATGCGGATGATATCGGCTATGGAGATTTGAGCTGTAACGGTAGTCGTACGATTCACACGCCTAATGTAGAGCGTCTGGCGGAAAGTGGTATCCGATTTACTAATGTACATGCTGCTGCGGCTACAAGCACTCCTTCACGTTATGCCATGCTGACAGGAGAGTACGCATGGCGTCGGCAGGGGACGGGGATTGCCGATGGCGATGCTGGGCTTATCATTCGTCCGGAGCGTTATACGATGGCAGATATGTTTAAGGATGCCGGTTATGATACCGGAGTTGTCGGTAAGTGGCATTTGGGATTGGGGGACAAGCAGGGTACGCAGGATTGGAATCAAGTGATTACGCCGGGTGTCCGCGACCTCGGATTCGATTATTCTTTTATTATGGCTGCTACGGGCGACCGTGTCCCTTGTGTGTTTGTTCATAATGACATGGTTGAGAATCTCGACCTGTCAGACCCTATTCAGGTGAGCTATAAGCATAATTTCCCCGGAGAACCTACGGGGAAGGATAATCCGGAACTGTTAAGAATGCATCCTTCTCATGGGCATAATCAGAGTATTATAAATGGTATTTCTCGCATCGGGTATATGAAAGGTGGAAAGAAGGCTTTGTGGAAAGATGAGAAAATAGCAGAGACCTTGACTGAAAAGGCGGTGGGATTCTTGGAGTCGCATCAAGACCGTCCGTTCTTTTTGTATTTTGCTACGCAGGATGCCCACGTTCCTCGTGTGCCCGATGCTCGTTTCGTGGGAAAGAGTGGCATGGGGCCTCGCGGAGATTGCCTGTTGCAGTTCGATTGGTCGGTCGGACAAATTCTGGATGCTTTAAAACGGTTGGGCTTAGATAAGAACACGATTGTAATTCTTTCCAGTGACAATGGTCCGGTGGTAGACGACGGTTATAAAGATGAGGCTGTAGAGTTACTTGGTAATCATAAACCCTCCGGAATCTATCGCGGTGGTAAATACAGCTTGTTCGAAGCTGGTACGCGGGTTCCTTGCGTGCTGAGTTGGAAGGGGAGAATCAAGCAAGGACAAGTATCTGATGCGCTGTTGTGTCAGATTGATTGGATGGCTTCTTTGGCGGAAGTGATTGGAGTTCGGTTGCCCGAGGGCGCGGCTCCGGATAGTGAGGCGCATTGGGAGGCTTGGACAGGCAAGGAGAAAGAAGGACGTAACGCTTTGGTGGTTCAGAATGCGCAGAATAATTTGGCTCTGCTGATGGGCAAATGGAAATACCTTCGTCCGGGCAGGGGAGAGGCTTATATCCGGAGCGTAAATATAGAAACTGGAAACAGTTCCGATGCGCAGCTCTATGATTTGGAGAAAGACCCGTCGGAGACAATGAATCTTGCGGAAAAAGAGGTCGGGGTGAAAGCGCGGATGGAAGAACTGTTGGAAGAAATTGTAGACGGCCGTTACGGACTCCCTTTGTATTGATTAATAACAGGTTGGCTCTTCCGATTCGCCCCATTGAAACGCTACCGTTAGTTTTACTCATTTCATGCGGATAAGTATCACGGTTCTATTCGGAAGGCTTACCGGTTTATCGGGTAGAATTTTCATACCTCATTATAAGACTTTTATCAACTTTAAAAATGAAATAAACATGACACGTAATTTGAAGTTTTTTTTGATAACGTTGTTGATTGGTAGTTTACAAGGTATCTATGCCCAAGTGAGCTTTTCAAAAGACGAACTTTATCATATTTCTCCGAAACAGTATCCTGAAAAAGTCCTTACTATGGAGAGTGGTAAGGCACTGCCTGCTTTGGCTGCAGTGCATGGCCACGACAAATGGCAGCAGTGGAATGTTACAGAACTTTCGGGAAGTTTCCGTTTCATCAATCTTTTTGAGAACAAGGCGTTGTATGCTCGTGTTGACAATGTGTTGGGTGTAACGGATAACAACGGTTCGGATGAATCGCAACTATGGACGGTAAAACAAAAAGGGGATGCCGTTCTGATTATTCCCACCAATACGCCGGAATTGATGCTTGTGTGTAACCCGCAGGGAGCATTGATGCTGTTGCCTAAAAAGCAGGCAGAAAATATGCCCGAAGCGTTGTTTTTCATCAAGGCAAGTGGCATGAAGTTGCCGGCGGGGATGCGTGATAATCTGGCAAACCGTCCCAAAGTATATTGGGAAGACGAAACCCACTTCGAAGAAAATAAAGAGAAGGGACACGCTACGTATTTGCCCTATCCTGACGAGCAGGCCATGCTGACCGATACCGCTTTTTATCGTACGCCGTGGGTAGAAAGTCGCAGCAAGAATTATTGTTTGCTCAATGGCGACTGGTATTTCCATTTTGTTCCGGAACCTTCGCAGCGTCCGCTTGACTTTTATAAAGAAGATTACGATGTTTCGGCTTGGGAAACGATTCCCGTTCCTTCAAACTGGGAAATGCAGGGATACGACCGTCCCATTTACGCCAATGTGGAATATCCTCACGCCAATGTTCCTCCCTATATCGAGGCTCGTCCGGGATTCAATGACGGGGGAAAGAATTACGGCATTAATCCGGTAGGTTCGTATGTCCGCTTCTTCGATTTGCCGCAGGGATGGAAGAATAAACGTACTTTCATTCATTTCGGTGGCATTTATAGCGCAGCTTTGGTATACCTGAACGGCAGGTACGTAGGCTATTCTCAAGGTTCGAACAATGTGGCGGAATTTGATTTGACTCCCTATCTGAAGGAAGGGCGAAACCGGTTGGCGGTGCAGGTGTTCCGCTGGAGCGACGGCTCTTATCTGGAATGTCAGGACATGTTTCGCATGAGCGGTATCTTCCGCGATGTGTATCTTTATAATACCCCGATGGTAGCCGTGCGCGACCATTATATTACCTCGCAGTTAGACAGGCTGGCGGATTACCGCAAGGGAACCATGCAGGTACGTCTGTCTTTGGATAACCGTGACGGCAGTCAGGGGAAAAAGCAGTTGCAGGTACGCCTGTTCAGTCCGCAAGGTGAGTTAGTGGCAGAAAAAGAAACCGTGGTAAACTACACCCGGCAAGACACGTTGTGTAATGTCTGTTTGGATTTCCCGTTAGACAATTTGGCATTGTGGACTGCCGAGACCCCGAATCTTTACACGGTCCGTGTGGTACAGCGCGAGGGTGGTAAAGACGAAATGGCATTCTCTACCAAGTACGGTTTCCGCGATATTGAGATTCGGGGTGCGTTGGTTTATATCAACGGTCAGCGTGTATTCTTTAAAGGCGTAAACCGCCACGATACTCATCCGCTGTACGGACGCGCTGTAACCACCGAGTCGATGCTGAAAGACGTGTTGCTGATGAAGCAGAACAATATCAATACCATCCGTACCTCCCATTATCCGAATGCGGCAAAGATGTATGCGATGTTTGATTACTACGGGCTTTATACGATGGATGAGGCCGATTTGGAGGACCATGCCAATCAGTCCATCAGCGATATGCCTTCATGGATTCCTGCGTTTGTCGACCGCATCGATCGCATGGTGTTAAGAGACCGTAACCATCCGAGCGTTATTTTCTGGAGTTTGGGGAATGAGGCAGGCGGCGGAAGTAATTTTCAGGCATGTTACGATGCAGCGAAGCTATTGGATAACCGTCCTGTCCATTACGAAGGAACACGCGACGGAAAGGCGTTTGGAGGGAATCGTTTCAGCGATTTGTATTCTAAAATGTATCCGGGGATGAAGTGGATGGACGAACACGTCAACTCCTTCGATAAGCCCATGTTTATATGCGAATACGCACACGCTATGGGAAATGCCATCGGAAACCTGAAAGAATATTGGGAAAGCATCGAGTCAAGTACCTCGACTATCGGAGGAGCGATTTGGGACTGGGTGGATCAGGCAATCTATGAACCCCATGAAATAAAGCAGGGAATTTACCGTCTGCATACCGGATATGATTTCCCCGGCCCGCATCAAGGCAATTTCTGTTCCAACGGCATTATTCCGGCTACGCGGGAAGAATCTCCTAAGCTGAAGGAGGTAAAGGCTGTGTATCAGTATGTACATTTCGGAGATTGCGAGGTAGACAATAAAGGGAAGGCGGTAAATCTGTGTTTGTATAATACGTATGATTTCTTGTCGTTGAACCGTTTCTATCTGCGTTGGAATGCTGTACTGGATGGCATCTCGTTGCCAGCCGATAGCATACAGCTTACCGATGTGCTCCCCGATGATTCTTTGCGCTTGACTTTGCCTTTGCAGGGTGTCAGTCTGCCTAAGGTTCTGAAGAAGGGACAGGAATTGTTGCTGAATGTAGAGGTTTGTTTGAAGGACGCTACCCCGTGGGCATCCGCCGGACATGAGGTTGCGCGGCATCAGTATGTACTGTCGGAACGTGCTCCTTTGGCGGTTCAGAAGAGTAAGAAAGGTAAATCTGTTTATAACGTAGAGCAGACAGACCAACAGGTGCTTATAGAAAGCAAGGGACTGAAAGCGGTATTTGCACGCACTACGGGACGGTTAACCGAATTGGTTATAAACGGTGTTTCGTTTATCAGCTCCAATGAAGGTTTTGTATATGATAACCACCGATGGATTGAAAACGATAAGTTCACACAGGTTGGCAACGGGTTGGAGGCGACAGGCACATGCGAAGTATCCGAAACCGAAGGCAGGATAACGGTTACTACGCTTCGCAAAGGCTCGCTGTGTGCAACGGAATTGACTTATACGTTCTTGCCGGACAATACGATGGAACTGGAAGCGCATTTCTTGCCGCAAACCGATCAACTGCGCCGTTGTGGTTTAGTGTGCGGCGTTAACCCGACATTGAACCGGGTAGATTATTATGCGTATGGTCCGTGGGAAAACTATGTAGACCGTAAAGACGGCTGCCGGATCGGACGCTACTCTACCACAGTGGAACAGATGGATGGGGCTTATGTGAAGCCGCAATCTATGGGAAACAGGGAAGGTCTGCGCGAGCTGAAACTCACCGATGCATCGGGGAAAGGTATATGTATCCGTACGGAAGGAAATGTTTCTTTCTCTGCTTTGCGTTATACGGATGAAGATTTGATGAATATCAATCATACATGGGAACTGAAACCGCGTCCTTATACGGTACTTCATTTAGATGCTGCCGTAAGAGGGGTAGGTAATGCCAGCTGTGGACGCGATGTAGATACGCTTCCCAAATATCAGATTCCTCAGAAACCTTTGTCCTATAAACTGGTATTCAGTTCGTGTGGATTTTAAGAGCCTGTTCTATTTGGCTTTGTCTCGAAGTTGAGTTCAAAAAGAGGCGGATGAATTTACCTCATAATTAGAACAGGATCTAAGCGCATTGCATTTTTTTCTCTCCGCAATCAGTCTATGTTGGGATATTGTATCGTCCTGCGATGACTGATTGCGGAGTTTTATTAAGAACTGTTTACTTCAAATTGTTGATAAACAACAGCAGGCGGTTGGTTATGTTTACTTCACTCACACCGCTGTCGAAGTCCAATGACAGTATTTGCAAGTCGGGACATAACGTTTTTACACGGTTTTCGATGCCTTTCGATACGATGTGGTTGGCTATACATCCGAAAGGTTGCAGGCTGATTACGTGTTTTACTCCCTGATGCGACAGTGAAAGCATTTCTGCCGGGAGTACCCATCCTTCGCCGAACTGAGCGGTCAGCGATACGACTTTAGAGGCTTCTTTTGCTTCATCAAACACATCGTTAAACGGCGTGAAGTAGGGATATGAACTGCCTGCTTGGTTGAATTTTTCCATGCGTGCCCATACCCGCTTGTACAGCCAGCGTACGAAAGAGTTCGGAATGGTTCGTTTGCTTAGTTTGCTGTCTTGGTTTACGATTTGGTTAACGAAGCCTTGAAGAAAGAATTCGGTAAGTAGGGGAGGTACCACTTCTATCTGTCTGTTTACTAACCATTCGCTGAGGCTCTTTTGGGCAAACGGGTTAAATTTCAGGAAAATCTCTCCTACGATTCCCACTTTAGGCACATCGCGTTTCTCTGTAATCTGGGCAAAACTTTTGGATGCCATGCTCAGATAAGGAAGCAAGTCATCGGTAGCGTTCCGTTCTATCAGACTTTGTGCAACGTTCAGGTACATGTCTTTCAGTCGTATTGCGCTGCCTTTTTCCTTTTCACGAGCTGCCGCTGCATAGTATAGCTTGGCGATGCAGTCGCTGTATAACAGCGTATTTAATACGGCGGGAAGCATCTTCAGCCAGTTCATCCGGAAGCCGGGCTGGTTATTTTTCAGGTTGCTGCCGAATGTGAGCGAGATGACAGGCACATCTCCAAATCCCGATTCCGTCAGTGCTCGTTTTATCAGCGACAGATAGTTCGATGCGCGACATTGTCCGCCGGTCTGCACCATAGCGACGGCGGTTTGTTTCGGGTCGTATCTGCCATGCTTAAACGCTTTCACGATGTCGCCCACTATCAGCGTGGCAGGATAACACACCTCGTTGTTGGCATATTGCAGTCCGCAGTCACACGATACGGTATCACTCATCGGCAGGTTTTCAGCCTTGTAACCGGCCAATTTCATTAGCGAGGGAATCAGAGGAGAAATAAACGGTGTGAAAAACGGAGCCAAAATCGTGCGCTTCCTGTCTGCTGCTTTGAAAGTGGGCGAAGCGATGAAAGGCTGTACGTCGGCGGATTCCCGGTTTTCTGCTGCCTTCAGTTTCAGGCTTTCGATGGCAGAGCGCACGCGCAGCTTGAGCGAACCGATGTTGTCGATGTCGTCTAATTTCAACAGAGTCAGTGTTTTGCCGTACCGTTTCATCAGATGGCGGGTTTCATCGGTAAGGAAAGCATCGGGGCCGCATCCGAAAGAAGTCATTTGCATACATTGGATATCGTTGTCTTGCATGGCTGCCCATTTCACGGCTTTCAGTATCCGGTTTATGTAAGCCCATTGCGGAAGAATGTACGTGTCGTTTGTTTCGATGTCTGTGTGGTGTACTATATCGTCTGTAAGTATATTGACACCCATGCTTGCCGCCATGTCCGACAGTTTGTGCTGTATCAGCGGGTCGGTGTGGTAGGGGCGGCCTGCCAGCAGGATGGCAAGGCGGTGTTTTTTGCGGCTGTCCTCCAATATCTGTCTGTTGTAGGCTGTCATGTCGTTGCCGAAATCCTCTTGCGCGGTTACGGCTTTCCGGAATGCCTGTTTGCAGGTAGAGGTGTCTACGCCGAACTGTTTCAAGTAGGCTTCACACTGTTTAAACAGCAAGTGTTTGTCTTTAAATGTAATGGCGGGCGAATCGATGGCGACGCTGCCGCTCTGTACGCTTTTTACCACCTCTGCATATCCCGTAACGATGGGGCAGTTGTAGCTGTTCTGTCCGCCGTCCATGTGTTCGAATACTACGGCAGGCATGAATATCCGTTCCGCTTTCCGGTTTATCAGGTCTTGGATGTGGCTGTGTACCAACTTGGCGGGGAAACAGATGTTGTCCGACATTACCAGACCGGCTTTAGCTTCGTATCCGGCGTATGTAGAGGGCGCTGAGAGTATAACCCGGATGTTGCAGTAGCTGAACAGCGCGTGCCAGAACGGATATTCTTCGTACATGTTCAGACAGCGCGGAATGCCGATTGTGGCACGCGGAGTTTCTATTTCACACGAGCGGTTGAACAGCAATTCCAGTTTGCGGGCGTAGGCATTGATGCCCTGCTGAGTTTCCCCTTTGTTGGTAAACACTTTCTCACAGCGGTTACCCGAATGGTAACGGTTTCCGTTTGCAAAGGTGTAGGTGGTGATGAAGCATTGGTTTTCGCAGCCGTGGCATTGCCGCTGTCGGGTGGTGTATGAGGCGCGTCCTAACAATTCTGTCAGGGTGGTCGGTTCCGATTGGTGCCGGCGGGCATGGAGCGCACACCCGATGGCACCCATCAGTTCCGGTCGACTGCTGCGCGATGCTTCTCTTCCTGTCAGCTTTTCAAAGGCGCGTACCACCGAGTCGTTTTTCATCGTTCCTCCTTGCACTACGATGTTCTGTCCCAACTCGTCGGTGTTTTTCAGACGCAATACTTTGTACAGGCAGTTTTTTACTACCGAATACGAAAGGCCTGCTGCGATGTCGGATACCGTGGCTCCCTCACGCATCGCCTGCTTGACTTTCGAATTCATAAACACCGTACAGCGTGTTCCCAAATCGTACGGATGGACACCGCGGCAGGCTTCCGCACCGAATTCCTGTGCCGAATAGCCTAATGAGCGGGCAAAAGTTTCGAGGAAAGAGCCGCAACCCGATGAGCAGGCTTCGTTGATTTCTATCCGGTTGATAACGCCGCCAGACACGAACATGGCTTTCATGTCTTGCCCGCCGATGTCAAGGATAAACGATACGTCTTTGTTCAGGTGGCGTGCAGCCTCGTAGTGAGCGATGGTTTCTACGATGCCTTCGTTCAGGTGGAAAGCGGCCTTTATCAGGTCTTCGCCGTAGCCTGTCACGCTGCTGCCCGTAATGCGGAGGTCTGTAGCCGATCGCCGGCAGGCTTCCTCTAATTCCTCCAGTCCTTTTTCTACGGCGGCTATCGGGTTTCCGTTATTGTTGGCATAGTAAGTGTACACCGGTTCATCGTGAGGAGTCATTGCCACTATTTTGGTGGTGGTCGAGCCCGAATCAATGCCCAATGTTACTGTCTCCGTACCGCTGCCGAGGGATTTGCAGATGAAATCGTGCCGGTTGATGCGTGCTTTCCATTTTTCGTAGTCTTTGTCATCAGAAAAGAGGGGTGTTAAGCCACCTGCCGGTTTCTTGTCTGAGAGAATGCCGGAGCGTAAGGTCTGTATCACATCGGATAGGCGGGTGGCGTTTTCATATTCTGTTGTCAGCGCCGTGCCCCATGCCGGAATCAGGTGACTGTTTTCGGGCAGGACGATGTCTGTTTCGTTCAGGTGGAGATAATCGGCAAAAGCTTTCCGCAGGGCAGGCAAAAAGGTGAGCGGCCCTCCGCAGAACAGTACGGGCGGACGGATTTCACATCCGTGTGCCAGCGTAACGACCACTTGTACCGCCACGGCATGAAAGATGGATGCCGAAATGTCGGCACGGTTTACGTTCTTGGCTATCAGGTTTTGTACGTCTGTTTTGCTGAACACGCCGCAGCGTGAAGCGATGGGATATATACGTTCTGCTTTCAAGGCAAGTTCGTTCATCTGTTCTACGGAAAAGCCCAACAGCAGCGCCATCTGGTCGATAAAAGCCCCCGTTCCGCCGGCGCAGTTTCCGTTCATGCGCAAATCAGTAGCCGTACCGTTGCGAAAAAACACCACTTTGGCATCCTCGCCGCCGATGTCGATCATCGTGGTGCAGGCATCGGAGTACTGTTTTACGTACTGTGTGGCTGCCACTACCTCTTGCACGAAAGGCAATCCGCACTTTTCGGCAATTCCCATCCCTACCGATCCGGTAAGCCGGACGCAGACAAGCGCATCGCCTGTTTTTTGCTGTATTTCAGACAACAAAGCCGATAGGCTTTCTTTTATTTTGGCATGGTGACGTCTGTATACCGAAAACATTATTTTTCCGTTTGCCGACAGCACCACGGCTTTTATGGTTGTAGAACCAATATCCAATCCTATTTTATAAACGGTATCCATATCACTTTTCTTGTTTATATATAATAAATGTATATAATGGAAATCAAAGGTTGAGCAAATGTAGTAAAAGAGTTGGTTTATTAAATTTTCATGACGGCTGATTTATGAGCTAATGACAATAAAAAGCGACATTCCGGCTATAATAAGAAGCTGTTCTGAAGCTCTCAGACACGTTTTTTCGCCCCTAAAAAACGCTATGGGTAGCGTTCATCATCCCATGCGGAAGCGTTGGCCATTTCTACCCATAGGACAGACCATCCTTTCGGGTAGAATTTTTGCCTGTTTTCAAGGGCAGGAATCGGGGCACGGAAAGCAGGCAGGATTTCTTCATTTTGTTCATTCAAAATTTATCCATTTTGTTAATAATACTTAATGGGTATAATATTTCTTACAGCGCGATTGATAAAGATTTTAAAATATAACTACCTTTGTTTTAAAAAAATAGTTAGATATATGAAAGTTAGCCTAAAAAATAAGATATGAAAAAGACATTTCCCCTCAAAAAGTTTGAAAAGCATTGATTTTTATTCGTTTTATCAAAAAACATAGAAGATAAGTTTAATTTATTATAATCACTAAATGTTAAATTTATGAGAATTGGTAGGTTTTCACAAATGTTTTTGTTGCTGATGGCTACGGGAGGAGTTGTATGGGCTGCTCCTGAAAAATCAGCGGATGTGTCTGTTTTACAGCAGGCGGCTACAATTACCGCTCAGGGTACGATTGTCGATGCTACAGGCGAACCTTTGATTGGTGTAAGTGTTGTCGAAGTGGGTACTACAAACGGTACGATTACCGACATCGACGGTAAGTTTTCGTTGAAAGTGGCGGCAGGCGCAACGCTCGAAATCTCTTATATCGGTTATAAGAACCAACAGTTGACGGCTGCGGAAGATTTAGGCACTATCCAGATGTCGGAAGATTCAGAAATGCTTGACGAAGTGGTGGTAACGGCTTTGGGTATCAAGCGTGAAAAGAAGGCTTTGGGTTACGCTTTGCAGGAAGTAAAAGGTGAATCGTTGGTTGAATCTCGCGAAACCAACCTTGCGAACGCTTTGACCGGTAAAATCGCAGGTGTGCAGATTATCCGTTCAAGTAACGGCCCCGGCGGTTCTTCTAAAATCCAGTTGCGTGGTGCTAACTCGGTAACCGGTTTGAACCAGCCGTTGATTGTAGTCGATGGTGTTCCGATGGATAACTTTACAGGTGCTGATAATGCCGACTTCTATAACCCTTCGTTGGATATGGGTAACGGTCTTTCGGATATCAACCCCGAAGATATCGAATCAATGTCTGTATTGAAAGGTGCTTCGGCTGCCGCTCTTTACGGTTCGCGTGCAGGTAACGGTGTTATCTTGATTACTACGAAGAAAGGTACGAAGCGTGAAGGTTTAGGTATTACTGTTTCGGCTTCTGTTTCTGCGGAAACTATTTTTATGAATCCTAAAATGCAGACGTCTTTCGGACAAGGTGATAGCGGTTCGTATAATGCAGAGACTTCCAATAGCTGGGGACCTGCTATGGGTACTGAATATACTTTCAATGGACAAAGACGCATTATGCAGTACTATGATAATGTGGATGCGTATTTTAATACAGGTACTAACCTGACGGAAAGTATTTCTTTCTCTCAGCAATATGATAAAACTTCAATTTATGCATCTTTGAACCGTATGGATGATTCCAGCAAAATCCCCGGTGCTAAATTGGATCGTACCAATTTGACTTTGCGTGCTTTCTATACATTCGGAAAAGATGACCGTTGGAGTTTGGATGCAAAAGTACAATACATAAATACGAATGCGGAGAATCGTCCGATGACAGGTTCAAACGATCAGAACATGTTCCGTACTATTTATCAGTTGCCGTCTTCTATGGATATTCGCGATTATAGCAATCCGTTAACTGAAGAAGGTAAAATCTATTGGTACAATAACAGTGGTATGAACCCTTATTGGGCTGAATTGTATAATACGAACCAAGATAGTCGTAACCGTTTCTTGATGAACGCATCTTTGAAATATAAGTTTACCGATTGGTTGAATGCTGAAATCAAAGCGGGTAGTGATATGTACAACACGGAAAGTAATAATAAACTGTATGCGGGCAGTAATCGTAATAACGGTAACAGCCAGTACAGTATGGAAGAAAAGAAGTTCTATGAAAATAACTTCAGTTTCTTGATTACTGCTCAAAAAGATTATATAGTTGATAAATTTGGCGGATCTGTTACTTTCGGTGGTAACTTGATGGAAAGAAAGACTACGGGCTTGAAAGGTAGTGCAAGTAAACTTACTGTGCCTAACTTGTTTAACTTACAGAATAGTAGTAAGAATGACCGTGATTTGAACGAAACTTATAATCATAAGAAAATCAACTCATTGTATGGTACATTGGGTATCAATTACGATGGATGGGTATTCTTGGATGCTACGTTCCGTAATGACTGGTCGTCTGCTTTGAGCAAAGAAAACCGTTCATTCTTCTATCCTTCTATTTCTACATCATGGATTATCAGCGATATGATTGGAAAGATGGGTAAGACAATGCCTTCATGGTTTACATACGCAAAAGTTCGTGCTTCTTTTGCTCAGGTAGGTAACGATATGGATGCTTATCAGTTGTATAATTATTACTCAATAGGCTCAGACCCCAATGGTAATACAACTGGAAAGCCGATGGAAACTTATTATGATTCTACGGTTCGCAGTGAGTTGATTACTTCTTGGGAAGCCGGTGCTGAATTGAGATTCTTCGATAACCGTTTAGGTTTTGACTTCGCTTGGTATAAATCAAACGCAAAACGTCAGTTGATGAATATTCCGATGGATAATATGTCGGGATACGGTTCTCGTAAGATTAATGCAGGTAACATCCAGAACACGGGTGTTGAATTGATGGTTACCGCTCGTCCTGTTGAAACGAAAGACTTCAGTTGGGATACTCAGTTGAACTTCTCTAAGAACAATAACAAAATTATAGCATTGGCACCGGGAGTTGAAAAATACGAATTGGGTGGTGCTGCCGAATTGAAAGTTTATGCTGTTGAAGGCGGTAACTACGGTGAAATTTGGGGAACGAAATTTATGCGTGTGACGGATGAAAGCAGCCCTTATTATGGTAAATTGTTATTGAATGAGGCCGGTTTGCCTCAAGCTACCGGAGAGTCTTCAAAGATTGGTGACCAACAGGCTGACTGTATGATAGGATGGAATAACACACTCAGATATAAGGATTTCTCTTTTAGCTTCCAAATAGACGGACGTATAGGAGGTGATATTTATTCTTATACAAACTACTCATTGCAGCTTGCCGGACGTGCTGAATGTACAGCACCGGGCGGAAAGCGTGATAACTTTATTGTAGACGGTGTTATTCAACAGCAAGATGGTTCGTATGCTCCGAGTACGGTTGAAGTTTCTCCGCAAGAATACTGGCAGTCTATAGGTGTTGGTAATACCGGTATTGGCGAAGCAAATATTTATGACGCAACAAACATTCGTTTGCGTAATATCGCTTTGAATTACTCTTTCCCGTCATCTATGTTGAAAAAGACTATTTTCCAGCAAGTGAAATTAGGTTTCTCTATTAATAACGTATGGATGATTTACAGTGATATGAATGGAATAGATCCGGAAGCCGTATTTATTACTAATACCAATGCAACAGGTTTTGAAAACTGTGCATCTCCTACGTCACGTTCTTATTTGTTTAACGTAACTTTAGGTTTCTAATTAAAAACAGGATATCACATGAAAACTATTAATAAATTATTTTTGGGGTTAGGCCTGATTGGTTTTGGGCTAACTTCTTGTTCCGATTTTGACGAGGTGAATACAGACCCCTCAAAGACTGAATTAGGGTCTGTTAAATCATACTATGCGTTGAATTACTCGTTCAGTAAGATTCAAATGGACCCCAGTACGGGCGAACGTGTATATGTATATAACTGGGGAGAAGGTGCTCGTCTTTTTACTGAAAAGAAACATTTATCAATAGGCAATTACGATGATGACTATATAAGTTCTTTCTATTATCCCGCGATTGCTTATGCTATAAATAATGCTAATTTGGCTATTCAAATAGCAGAGAGTCCGACTATCGAAGTGGTAGACCAGCAATTTTATCCGAATATGAAGCAATTTGGTCGTATTTGGCGTGCATATTTGCTGGCACAGTTTGCAGACAGTTTCGGTCCGTGTGCTTTGCCTCAAGATTTGACGGGTGGCATTAATCCGGTATATAGCAGTGAGAAAGATACATACAATTATATCTTAGATGAATTGGCTGATGCAGTTAAATCTATAGATACTTCTATTGAACCGACCGAAGATCAGGCAAAATGCGATCCGTATTTCGGATATGATGCAGAAAAATGGGTGAAATATGGTAACTCATTGCGTATGCGTTTGTCTATGCGTTTAAGCAATCTGGAAGGCAGAGATAATGAAATGTATAATAAAGCGGTTGCACAATTTAAAGATGCGGCTTCTGATTTGAGTAAGACAATCAGTGAGGATGCCGACATCATGGAAATTGTACAGAACAACGGATGGGATGATTATTCAGGACCGTACACTCGTACTTATAATCAGCATTGCTTGTCTTGGACAGTGGCTAACCTGATGAATAATTTGGGTGGGGTTTCTATAGAAACTCAACGTCCTGATATTGATGCGAAATATATTAAGCCGTCAAACTATTTGGGCAAGCGTTTTGAAAAACATTTCGTGCAGAATACGGATAATCCGACTAAAGCATATTGGATGGATGGTCTTCCTGAAAATTTGGATCCTCGTGCATTGAAATTGTACTATTTGCCACATGATGACAAAGCAGATAACCTGATTGATATAGGTACGGATGTGAAGAAACTTAAAGGTACTTTTGGATTGATTTCTTTCGAAAATGAGAAAGATACTATAAAAATCGATGGTACGTATTGTTGGAATGGTATTCCGACAGGAACTACAACCAGTTTCTCTCCGTCTATTTCCAAAAATGAATTGGTTAATAGTAGCAGCGCACGTTTGAATAACTATCCGATATTGGGTTCTCAGGCAAGAAATGCCGAAGAAAAGATTACTTATTTCGGTCCGTGGGAAACTTATTTCCTTGTAGCTGAGGCTTTGGTACGTGGATGGGTAACTTCTGCAGAAGTTGGTGGATTGACCGATGAGGCTGCTTATAATAAAGCTATTGAATTAAGTTTCAATCATTTTGGTGTTTCAGAATATTATGATGAATATATAACTTCTGAAAATTATAACCGTGTTGGTACTTCTGTAGCTTATAATCACACAACGCCTGCTTCTACTGAAACGATGGACTACATTGATGGTTATACCAATCAGGCTCAAACTGTACAATATCAATATCCTGATGGTGCTCGTACATTGTATGGTGGTTCATTGAACGATCATTTGGCTAAGATATTCACTCAGAAATATATCGCTCAATTACCTTATTTGGTACAAGAATGTTGGTCAGATTATCGTCGTGTTGGTTTGCCGTTCTTTGATATTCCTGCAAATGAGAGAATCATGACAGCTACTGATATGACTGAATGGAGACCTACATCATGGGAATCAGGTCAGAATTGGCAATATTATCCGCAGCGTATGAGATATCCTACTACGCTTAATAATGCTAACCCGACAGAATATAATCATGCTTTGGAATTATTGGGTGGTGCTAATACCACAATGGTTCCGCTTTGGTGGTCATTGGCTTATGATAAGTAATACTATTTAGTATAATATAGTCCCCTTGTTTTGCCTTGTATTGTAATCAATCAAGGAAAGAACAAGGGGATTGTTCTTTCTCTACTTCGTAGCATATCAAGCTATTTTTTGAAATTTTCTTTTGTTAATTTTAAAATGAGTACGTATGAAACTATTGAAAATCTTCTTATTATTGTTTGTAGTGCTAGGCTTTGTGGCTTGTGATGATGAAAAGGAAGGTTATACGGGTGTAATTCCTATATCTAGAGATGCGGCTTATGAATTGGTTAAGAAGCAAGTGAGCGATAAGCCTTTGAATGAAATAGATATTTACGTTGCTCCGGACATGCTTCCGGCTAATACGCGGGTAACAACGATGTCGGAAGAGTTTATATCTCCTAACTGTAAATCATGGTTATTCTTTGTCGATGAGATGCCTATGGGAAACTGGGGACACCCTTGTAAGTATATTTTCGTAGATACTTCTGGGAAGATGGTTGTCCATAAAGGGACGCAATTCCCCACTTATCCATCTGAATCGGACATGGAACGCTTGAACCGGGCGGATATATGGGATGAGGAGGTAGAGTATATTATACAGGATATTCCGGTAGTCCGTTCGCGGGCTGCTTCTGCCAATAATCTGTATGCGGTGATTATTAGCGGTGGGGCAGATGTTTGGAATAACCATTCCCGGTATTGGAATGACTGTTCTTTTATTTATAAAACGTTGGTAAACCAATACGGATATAATCCTGCGAATATACATGTGTTGATGTCGGATGGCACAAATCCCGGTGTTGATTTAAGTGATGGGACTTCATCGGATGTGGATTTGGATGGAGACGGGGATGCCGATATTGATTACGCGGCAACAAAAGCCAATGTGACCAATGTTTTTAATCAGTTGGCAAATAAGCTGACGGCAAACGATTACTTGTTTATTTATACAATGGATCACGGAGGCTTTGATACTTATCGTAATGAGGCTTTCCTTTATTTATGGAATATGGAAATATTGTATGCAAGTGAGTTTGCCAATTTCGTGAAATCAATAAAAAACAAAGCTACAAATATTGTGATGGGTCAGTGTTATAGTGGTGGTTTTATTGATTATTTAAAATCCTGTCCTTCGGTTTGTATCTCAACAGCTTGTGCCAAAAATGAGAAATCTTATTCTATGTCTAATAGGATGTATGATGAATATGTATATCATTGGACCAACAGCCATGTCAATTTGTCGGGAGATACAGATAAGAATGGGTTTGTTACTGCGGCAGAATCGCATTCGGTAGCTTTAAGTAAAGACACGAAAAACGAAACTCCTCAACATTATGCTGGCGCGGATCGGTTAGCTGAGAGACTGGCTTTGTCAGGTCAAATAAAAAAAACATACGCCAATTATTTGGATGGGTATTATATATTAAATTATAGTGGGGTAAAAATGGATTTTTACGCCAGAGACCCTAATCATTATCCTGAATTTAGTGTAAAGCCGGGTGATAAGGTGGATTTTCATATCACAGAACCGGATCTTGGTGATTATAAGTTTAAATGGTCAGTCGTGGAGGGTGGAGGTCATTGCTATTTTTATCAGAATGATAGCCAAAATAATAAAACTGCTCATTTGGAAGTTTACTCCGGACTGCCGGCAGGAACTATTATAAAACTAAAAGTAGAAGCAAGTATACCGGCTGATGATTATTATCTTTGTTGGTATTTGATTTTTCATGTCATGCCTTAGTATTGTATCTTAAATAATCTTATCAATTTTATCGTACTTTCCTACATCTTGTTGTCAAATTCTTTAAATAGTATTATATTTGTAATTACAATCATAAAAATTTTTATTAACATGACAAGGAAACAGGTTATAACCTTATTTGCCGCTTTCTGTTATGCGCTTTCTCCGGTTGTGGGGCAGGCGCAGGAAAAAACGCAACAGGAGGTTGAGAAAGAAAAAAAAATGGAGTGGTTTGCAAAAGCCAAGTTGGGTATTTTCATCCATTGGGGAATTTATTCGGTAAAGGGAGTCTCTGAAAGTTGGTCTTTCTTTAATAAATATCTGCCATACGATGAATACATGAGCCAAAAAGACGGGTTTACCGCTTCGAAATACGACCCGAAAGCATGGGTGGACTTGATTAAAGAGAGCGGGGCGCGCTATACGGTTATCACAACCAAACATCATGACGGAATGGCTTTGTGGGACACGAAAGCGGGTGCATTGAGTACGGTGAAGTGTACGCCTGCCAAGCGAGATTTGATTGCTCCCTTTGCGAAAGAGGTTCGCAAACAGGGACTGAAATTGGGCTTCTACTATTCATTGCTCGACTGGTCGCATCCCGATTATCCGAATATGACGCGCACGGAGGTTCGCTATAAGAATGATTCGGTACGGTGGCAACGCTTCGTCGACTTCAATATGGCGCAGCTAACGGAATTGAACAAAACTTGGAAACCGGATTTGTATTGGTTTGACGGCGATTGGGAACAAACAGCCGAAGCATGGAACGCCAAAGGAATCGTAGATTTGTTGCGCTCGGATAACAAAAATGTGGTTATCAACTCGCGTATTCAGGGATATGGTGATTATGCCACACCCGAACAGGGAGTACCCATTGTTCGCCCGGAAGACAAATACTGGGAGCTGTGTATGACGATGAACGACTCATGGGGCTATCAACATACCGATACCAACTATAAATCGCCATATATCTTGTTGCGCACGTTCGTAGATTGCCTTAGCATGGGAGGAAACTTGCTGCTCGACATTGGTCCGAAAGAAGACGGAACCATTCCTGAAGAGCAAATCAATATATTGAAAGAGTTTGGACGCTGGACAAAGAAACACAAAGAAGCTATTTACGACACTCGTGCCGGTATCCCCACGGAACATTTTCAAGGTTACACCACGCTGAACGAAGCGGGAGACATTTTGTATCTCTACTTGCCGTATAAACCTAACGGCCCGATTGAAGTTAAAGGATTGATGAACAAGGTAAACCGTGTTTGGGTAGTGGGTAACGGTGCAATGTTGTCATATAAAGTATATAACAAGAATTACTGGAACGAGGTGCCCGGAAACCTTTACATCGACGTGCCCGAACAGGTACTCGACCCGCAGATAACGGTGGTAGCCGTATTGCTGGACGGACCGGTGAAATTATATCGCGGAGCAGGACAGGTAATAGAAAGTAATTAATATCAAATACATTATGAAGAAGCAATTAGTATGTAGTTTGTTTGCGTTGGCAATGGGCGGACAGATGCTGGCGCAGAATTTGTACACAAAGTATGAGCGTACGCTGACTCCTCCAGAGGGCTATGTATGCTATCGCACGAACGGAAAGATAAAGGTAGACGGCAAACTGAATGAAACGGATTGGCAGAAAGCACAGTCTACTTCCTCGTTTGTTGACATCAGTGGTGAGGGATTTGCCAAACCGTGTTATGATACTTCTGCTAAAATGTTGTGGGATGACGATTATCTCTACGTAGGAGCAACCTTGCAGGAAGATGACATAAAGGCAAAATTGAGCCAGCGAGATACGATTATTTATTACGACAATGACTTTGAAGTGTTTCTTGACCCGGACTGCGACGGACAGAACTACTTTGAGATTGAAACCAACGCTAAGGGTGTGATATTCGACCTGATGCTTGACAAACCTTACCGTGCGGGCGGCAACTTCATGATTCAATGGGATTGTCCGGGACTCCAACTGGCTGTACAGCGTGACGGTACTTTGAACAACTCGAAAGATAAAGATAAACAGTGGACGGTGGAAATGGCTATTCCCCGCAAAGCATTGGCTGTGAATTTTGCCAATCCGATAGAGGCAGGGAAATACTGGCGCATCAACTTCTCACGTGTGCAGTGGCTGAAACCCGGACAGCGTGAAGAAAACTGGGTATGGATGCCTACCGGAAAGATAGATATGCACATGCCCGACAGATGGGGATTCTTATACCTTTCAGACAAAGTGGTAGGACAGGGAACAGAAACCTTTAAGTATCCTTATAACATGGCTGCGTATAAACTGCTTTGGGCGATGTATTATGCACAGTTGGATAACTATGCGAAAGAGAAAAACTATCTGCGTGCAAAAGAGAACTTCTTCCTTACAGATGCTGAGCTGAAAGATCTTCCGGCAGGGGCGGAAATCACGGTAGAGGCTACCGGCCATACGTTCCGCATGTCGGTTAGTGTTCCCGAAGAGAAAGTACGTTACGTGGTTGACAATACCGGAAGATTCAGTCGCGAAACCATTGCTCCCCGCCAAGTAAAGAACTGGGTATGGATGCGCATCAACAAAGAAAAAGGAGATGAATATTACAAAAAATATTTCGCACTGCTGAAAGAATGTGGTATCAGCGGAGTAATGTTCGAAGGCTACGATGAAAATACGTACAAGATGTGTAAGGAAGCCGGTCTGGAAGCACACTACTGGAAGTGGACGATGAACCGCCACGAGGTACTGAAAACACATCCTGACTGGTTTGCCGTAAACCGTAAAGGTGAATCGGGCTATGATAAGCCTGCGTACGTGGATTACTATCGTTTCCTTTGCCCGAACCATGAAGGCGTTGCCGAATATTTGGCTGCCGATTATTTGAAAGAGGCCAATCTGCCTTACGTAGACGGTGTGCATCTTGATTACGTGCGTTTCCCGGATGTAGTATTGCCTGTCAGCTTGTGGAAAAATTACGGTATCGAACAAACGTCCGAATTGCCTGAATACGATTACTGTTATTGTGACGTATGCCGTCAGAAGTTTAAAGAACAGACCGGAAAAGACCCGATGGAATTGAAGTACCCGATGGAGAACCAGTCGTGGATAAACTTCCGTCTGGATGCGATAACCCGTGTAGTAAACAAGATTACGCAGACCTTGAAGTCGGAAGGCAAGCGCGTTTCGGCTGCCGTATTCCCCGGACCGTCTATGGCACGCAAGATGGTGCGCCAAGATTGGGGACAGTGGTCGCTCGATGCTTACTTCCCGATGATTTATAACGGTTTCTATTACGAAGGTCCGGAATGGATTGGACGTTCGGTGAAAGAGAGTGTAGAAACCATTAATGGAAGAGCCAAGATTTATGCCGGATTAATGTTCCCGGATATCAAAAACACGTTTGAACAAGCATTGGATGAGGCTTTCAATAACGGAGCTTCGGGTGTATCGTTCTTCGATGGTCCGGACGAAGAATACTTGCATAAATTTAAGGCATATCTGGAAAAGAGAGGTTTTGAAGTGGTTAAATAAAGACGATTAAGATAATATGAGAATAGCAAGTATATGTTTGTCTCTGCTCATGGCTTTGAGCGCATGGGGAGCAGGACACAAAGAATTGCCGGCAAAAGGAGACTTGACATTAACCGTGTTCGATAAGGAAAATGTCCGTTTCGTTCCGGATGTATATGGCGGTTATGCTGCTGCAGAAGCCGATGGAGTTATCCATCTGGTAAACGGGCGTATTATTTTAAAGAAAATACAAGTTCCCGATTATCAGCGCGACGTAACAGTGAGTCTGAAAGTAACGGTAGCGTCGAACGGCGATCGTTGGGATAAGTCGGGTTCTTGTTTCGTACTGCCGAAAGAGTCTGCCATTAATTTGCTGAATATTGCTCAGGGAAAAGAAAAGTTTCCTGCCATCGACAGTTTGAAACTGGAAAACATGATTGGTATCGTTCCGGGAAAGAACTACCTGCCTACCATTGAACTGATGCGCTTCATGACTCCTTTCGGGGTAGGACATTACAGTGAAGACGATGATTCACTCTCCAGCAAGCGCCGTCCGGTGTACATTCCTAAATGGGAGAAATGCGTACAATGGCAGCAAGACATCACGGATTTGTATTCAACCTTGAAAGGGGAGGCTTACGTAGGTATCTTTATTGATACGTGGACACCCGAAGGATACATAGCAAGCATGGAACTGAAATTCAAAGAAACTCCGGTGGCTTGTGAAAAACTGGTTCGTCGCCACGTAGAACCGTTAATGAATACCGTATATTACGTGGGGCAGTCTTACCCCGACATCTTCTCACGCAAGGCGGTTTCTACCGAATTTACACTGCCCGAAGGAGCTAAGAATGTACGTTTGAAATACATCGTTACCGGTCATGGAGGACATTCGGGAGGCGACGAGTTTGTACCGAACCGCAACATCCTTTCAGTAGATGGGAAAGAAGTGTATAACTTCACGCCGTGGAGAGACGACTGTGCATCGTTCCGCCGCTTTAATCCGGCTACGGGAGTATGGTTAATCAAACGCTTGGCGGCTTATATCGGTGAGAAGGGATATGAGACAAAAGAAGTAGAAGAACCATTGGCTTCGTCCGACTTGTCTCGCTCTAACTGGTGTCCGGGTTCGGATGTTGTCCCCGAAGAAATTCCTTTAACAGGTTTGCAAGCCGGTAAACATACTTTCACGGTAGATATTCCGGAGGCACAACCGGTAAGTAATGATGAGCTGAACCATTGGTTGGTTTCTGCATATTTGGTATGGGAAGAATAAATCGGATTTGCCAATAAATCCTCTTTGAAAAGAATCCCCTTATTTGCTTTATTGAACTGGGTAAAGTTTTCGTAAGGCAAATAGGAGGATTCTTTTTTTTCTGATATAAGAGCCTGTTTAAATTTTCCAATAAGTTGTTTTTATCAGCTTCCCTTTGAGTTTGTTTCCGGTCTGTTTTCCCGTTTTTACTCGTCAGATAGCCCGCTATCCTCCTCGCAAAAACAAAAAAACATCCTCGAAAACAATTCTCAAACTAAAGCCGAGCAAAATTTAAACAAACTCTAAGAGCCAGTTTTAAACAAGTTCTAAAACATCAGGCAAGTTACAGATTGTAATTACTATTTCATTGGGTAGGGATTGGTAAGTGTCAATTTGATAGCCTATTCCCGGTAGTTTCATGTAAAAATACGTTTTTTGTTTTCTCTTATACCTTGAAAACTTCTTTTAAGGGAGCGTAGTGTAAATTGAACCCTTGCATGAATTTTTTTGTTTAAGAATATGAGGGATGAGTCAGTTTCTTTATCGGAAAATTTAAATAAGTTCTAAACCTTTTGTTTTAAGTTATTGTTCTTTATGGAATTTTCAACGTATGGTAAGGTATTGGTGCTTAATTAAATCTGTAAAAAAATCATGTTATCAGAGTTAATTTAAAACGTAGAATAGATGAATTTAAAAATACATATTTTTGTCGTAATGACAGTTCTATGCCTGTTTTCCTGTACCCGTCGGGGAAGTGGTGGTTATAGTACGTCATTGTTGATGCTTGAGGATTCGCTGAATGCCATGCCTGAAAAGTATCTGAATCGGATCATTGATATCGATACAGCTTCTTTGAACAAAGCCGATAAAGCACTTTACTATGCTTTGTTGGTTCAGGCTAAGGCGCTTGTTCCCGATACTCCCCTGCAACTTTCAAACCAGTCGGACGAAGCGTTATCCTATTTCTTGGGGCAAAAAGATTCTGCCCGCCTGTGCAGTCTGTATTTCTCTTTGGGGAAAGTATATGCAGACAACTATGCGTTTTTTAGAGCCAATAGCAGTTATAATCAGGCCGAAAAGTATGTAAGAAATGACAGCCGGATGCTTTTTTCCATCAAATTGGGAGAAGCCTCTATTTATCATTTTAAAATGATGTATCGGATGGAAGAAGAATGTTTGCAGCAAGCCCTGCACATTGCGGTTCTGTTAAAAGATTCTGTTCTTACGGCAGAAGCACTGCACGAGTTGGCGAAACTTCATTTGACGGAGAATAATTATTCCGAATCCGACAATTACTTACGCAGGGCATTGCAACTGTTGCCTTCCCGTAAATCGGCGTTGCGTGCTGAGTATTATAAAGATTTAGGCAAGATTTATTTGGCTATGAACAAGCTCGATTCTGCCTTATATTATGTCGATATCGCTTTACAGAATGATAGCTCATTTAATTTTAAGCTGTCGTGTAACCTGATTCAAGGGAATATTTTTTTGAAAATGCATCGGCTTAATGACGCCGAGCGGATTCTGATGCAAGACATTGACAAACTTCCTTTGAACTGGAAACGAGATACTTATTATAAAATGTCATTGCTGAAGGATGCCGAGAAAGATTATCAGACGGCTTTTCTTTATGCGAAGAAAAGTATTGGTTGCAGAGATTCGCTGGATATGAACAACAAGATAGGATATATCAGTAATCTGAATGCCTTTCAGGAGCACGACCGTCAGCAGCAGAGGATTGTCCGAATCAACATGGAACTTGCCGAACAGAAACTGGCTTATTACAAGCTGGCTGTGAGTTTGTTCTTGATTCTCGGGGTGGGAATCTTGATTGTGTATCGTGTGAAACGGGCGAAAAGAAAAATCGAGGTGACGCTGAAAGAAAAAGAAGAGATTATGGTCGATCTTCAGAATAGCAGGTGTGAGGCAGAACATCGGTACCAGCAGGAAAAAGATGACCGTGAAGCCCTTGAGGTGGAGTCGCTTAATCAGCGCACGGAGTATTATAAGAGGCTCAATGCGCTTACAGTCCCGATTTTGATAAAAAGTCAGAACTCGCAGGGCTTTATGCATCTGAAAAAAGAAGACTGGGATATTATAGTCCAGAACACCAATGCTTGTTTCAATAATTTCACGTATCGTTTGAAAGAAGCGTTTCCGCAGTTGACGTCAGAGGAGGTACATTTTATCTGTCTGTTGAAAATGGAGCTGCCACTGTCTCTGCTTTCGGATGTATATCATATTGCTAAGGGGAGCATTTCGAGAAAGAAAATGCGCTTGAAAGAAAAGATGAAAATCGAGAACATGACGCTCGATGATTTTATCAGACAATTTTGATATTCCCCGAAAACGCTACCGTTAGCGTGGGTTATCCCATGCGGTAGAGTTGACCATTTCTATTCGAAAGGCTGACCGGTTCTTCCGTTAGAGTTTTTTCATCCTCCTGCACTAATCATAAAATGCTTGAAACGAGCTTTTTATGAGTTTGAATAAATTCAAAATTTTTTGCCCGCAGGTGTCATGGATTAAGTATTGGCTTTAACGGAAGGATGGGGGCAGACCGTTTTTCCGGGGAAATACAAATGGGTGTGTTGGTTGATGGCGTATATTGCCTGTTGGGGTAATGTACACGCTTGTCTTGTGTAATCATCTGCATATTAGTGTTTTATGAAATTTATTTGTCTATCACGGTTTTTTCTTTCTTCATGTAAGGGGGCGTAATTTTGCACCCGTAATTTATTGAAACAGGCTTTTAGGAGAATCCTACCAAATATAAGAGCCTGTTTAAATTTTCCAATAAGTTGTTTTTATCAGCTTCCTTTTGAGTTTGTTTCCAGTCTGTTCTTCGAAAACAATTCTCAAACTAAAGCCGAGCAAAATTTAAACGAACTCTAAAAGCGATGCAAAAATTAATGTTTATTCCCAGCATGATTTGTTACGTGCTGGCGTGTTATTTCCCTTCATTTATCGTAGAAGGAGAAGGCTATCCGGAAGTGGGAGGCTGGTTTCTTTCTCTTTTCGGATGGGTGGGCTTGGTGATGGACAGCAGTTTGTTGAGCCTCTTCTATTTTTCATGGTTTGCTAATGTTACTTACCTCTTTGCTATAATTAGTTTGTTGCATAACCGGTCTAAATCTTTCCACATTTGGATGGTTTGTACGTTTGTATTAGGGATGAGTTTTCTGTTCTGTCCTTCGGTCATAAAAGACGAGTCGGGACAGATGTTTGCCATCGATTCGATGACTATCGGGTATTACCTTTGGATAGGCAGTTTTTTCTGTCTTTGGATGGGCGGATTATGTGCCTTGAAGCGGTGAGAACAAAAGAATGTTTTATTTGTTATAATGACATAATGTTTACGTGCCTTTATAGATTAATGTAAAAATGAAAGAATTTATCCGAATGCTTAAAAGTTGGGACAATTGGTCCGGTCGGGCGTGTCGTAGAGAATACTGGATGTCTGTACTGATTCTTGTAATCTTTATTTTTGCGGCATGTGCTCTCGATGCTTTGGCAAATACAAAATTTATGTTTGTCGGAGTTTTGTTCCTCTTTTGCTTGATTCCGAGTTATGCTGTCAGTGTAAGGCGGCTGCATGATATAGGAAAAAGCGGCTATTGGTTATTCATTAACTTAGTGCCTTTCGGATGTTTTTGGTTTTTATATTTAGTGCTTCAAGATAGCGATCCCGGGAGGAATCGCTATGGGATAAATCCTAAAGAAATTAAGAGCCTGTTTTAATTTTCCGATTAAGTGTTTTTATCCGCCCCTTCTGAGTTTGTTTCCGGTCTGTTCTTCGAAAACGATTCTCAAACCGAGGCAGAGCAAAATTTAAATAGGCCCTGATTGAAATTGGATTTGTGGTATTTAAGAAAGTTAAAATGTTTTGCTGTCCCCTTAATCAGTTTGTACTGATGCAGGGGACAGTGTTTTTTATGGCTCCTGTTTGCGGGTAGCGATGTATATGCCTGTCAGTATCAATATCATTCCTCCCAGTGCTACGAGGGTTATTTGTTCGTTAAGAACTGCATAAGCTCCCAGCATGGTAGCAAGCGGATTCAGATAAAGATAATTGGAACTCTGTATGACTCCCATTTTGCTTACTACTATATTCCATAACAGATAACAGCCTAATGATGCTGCAATCCCAAGAAACAGCAAATTTCCTAAAATGACCGGAGTTACTAACAGGTCGAAATCCATGAACAAAGGTTGGATTAAAAACACGGGCAATATGGTTAAGATGCCATAGAAAAACACTTTGCGCGTTATGAATATCGAAGAATAGCTGTTGGTTATCCGCTTGATTATTAAGCTGTATACGCCCCATAAAAGAGATGCCGATAAAGCCAAGAAGTCGCCTGTGGGAGATAGTTTGAGCACAACGTTTCCGTTGAATATAACCAACCCTACTCCCAACAGTGCGGCTAAAGAGCCGTAAACGAATCTTTTGGTAAACTTCTCGTTGCGCGTACACAATACGGTTAGAATGGTTGCTGATAGTGGCGAGGTGCAAATAATAAAAGACACGTTAGATGCTTGTGTCATCTGTAAAGACAGGTTTTGCAGGAAGAAGAATAGCGAACCACCGGTTATTCCGCCGACCATCATATACAACTCATCTTTCCAATTATCTGCGAATAACTTTAACGGAGAAATCGTCCAGATGCCGATATAGGCTAACAAGAAGCGGTAAAAGAAAACATCTTGAGGGGAAAGTCCGTAGTTGATGAGTATTTTGGTAGAGATAAAAGTTGTGCCCCAAATAAATACAACTGCAATAGCAATCAGTTGATAATACCTCTGTTTCATTTCAAAAAAAGATGTGAGTCGTTTGTTTTTTCGTGCGAAAATATGTCTTATGCGTAAAATAATCAATCGGAATACTTGAAATGTACATGATATAAAAAGTTATATCATTGGTTTATAGTTATTTAATAATTTTATTTGTACATCTGTTTAGATAGGATTTAATGGAAAAAAGATTGGTAGTGATTCTTAGAGGCCGCTTCGTTTGTATATTGAAGCGACCTCCGGAATCACAGTTTATATGAAAAAAGGTAGGGCTTTTACCGGATGATTCCCCGGAAGGTGGATGCCGGCAGTCCGTCGCCATTCACCAGATTAGCCCGGGTAAACGGTTGCCATCCATATCGAACAAACTTCGGATGTTTTACCTTGTCTGTATAGAGGATGACTTTGTTTTTTCTTATTTCGGCTCTGGCAGGGAAATAAAAGCCTTCGTAGGTTGCCACTTCGAAATGCGTAAGCGGTTTCCCATCCGAAGTGTGTAAGCCTTTGCCGTAAGCAAACTCTACCACTACGGTATCGTTTTCCAGTGTGGCGCGTTTGAATAGAGGCCCCGACGGTACTATCGCTTTGCCATATTCGCGGCAAAGCGCCCATCGAGCCAAGCGTTCTCCTATCGGCCGTTTGTCGGTAGGATGTACATCAAGAGAATCTCCTTTGTCGGACGAAACAGCCATCCCGGTGTATGGAATATCTTGCATAAGCAGTCGCTGGCTGTCGCGGAACCACGTCCACGAAGGACGGTTAAGGCTGGAGAGCTGAACAAAATAGAACGGCAGTCGTGCATTGTTCCACTGCTTTCTCCATCCTTCCACTAACAGTTTAAACAGCCGGCTGTGTGCCTGCATGTTATGCGCGTTCGATTCTCCCTGATACCAGATAACTCCTTTTATCGGATATTTTTCGAGTGGCAGGATACCGGCTTCATACAGGTAACACGGCTCGTACGGATGCCGCTTGAAAGATGATGTACTTCGCTTCAGGTTCAGTAAAGCCCGTTCGCGTGCCCATTGCTGGGTAAAGTCGTTGGTCGTCCAGTCTTTGAGGATAGCCGGAAAATTTGCCTCCAATGAAAAACGGTCCGTCCATGATTCGGTAGTAGAACCTCCCACGGCATTACAGATGAGTCCGACGGGCACGTGCAGGCTGTCTTGAAGCATCTTCCCGAAGTAATAAGCTACTGCCGAAAAGTTGGCAGCCGAAACAGGCGTACATGTTTGCCATGTCGTTTCTTTGTAATACATCAGCCGGCTCGCCGAATCGATGGCTTGTTCTGTCCATTCGGAAGCATCGGTTTTCCATCTGCCCTGCATGTTAAACAGACGGATGTCCGGATTCGTGGCTTGCGGTATGGCAGACGCCGCGTTCCGGTCTTGTTTCAACATAAATTCCATGTTCGACTGTCCGGAACACAACCAGACTTCCCCCGCTGCCACGTTTCGGAACGTTTGGGAGGTTTCCGGTGTGCTGATCGTCAGCATGTAATTGCTTCCCGCCCGTATCGGGTCTATTGTCACTTCCCATCTTCCATTCTTTCCGGCAGTTGCCGTTTTATGCTGTCCTGCAATCTTTACGGTTACATGAGTACCCGCATTCGCCATTCCATGTATGCAGAGGGCGGTATCTCTTTGTAACACCATGTTGTCTGAATAGGTGGCAGGTAGTTGCAATCCGCCGTAATTCCCCGTAATGGCAGCATATACGGTCTTTGCCAAAATACCTGCTCCCTCTTCGTTGGGATGAATGGCATCGGGAAACAGATTAGGGAAAGGATAAAGCGGCGTATGAAAATCAATCAGTTCCGCTCCGCTGATTTCCGACACGGTTTTGATAGCCTCCTGTATCTCTTTGTGCCATTGCTGCGTACCCGACATGAAACGTGGATGTCTGTCGCCTATCGGAGTAATGTAAGCAATCAGGATGCGGCATTGCGGATTGACTTCTCTGAACGAATCAATCAGGCGAAGATAATCTTTCACGAAGTTATCTCGATAATCAGGCCAATCACGCGGGTCGGTATCGTTTACTCCCAAATGAATAACAACAATATCTGCTGCAAACCGAAGCGCATTCTGATACTCCTCCTGCTTCCGGTACGGGCGATGCCCCTTTTCAAGCAAGGTAGCTCCCGGTTTCCCGAAGTTGCCCACCCGGAATCTGTCGCCCAACATATTCTGAAGCTGAGCAGGATAAGACATCTTCATTCTGTCAACGATTCCCGTTCCATAGGTAATGCTGTTTCCCACGCAAGCCACCTTCACGGTTTCGTCAGCTTGCGTCCAGACAGTAATCCAAGAGCAAAGAATAAGCAAAACAAAGAATCGTTTCATGGCTATTTTTTAATATAAGGAGTGATAATCGTTTTCCAAAGCAGATACCCTTTACCTAACAAGTGAAGTCCGTCGTTCGTATATTCGGTCTTCATCTGACCTTGTTCGTCAGCAAAATGAGAGAACAGGTCAATATAAGTCACATGTTCCTCTTGTGTCATTTGCTGGATAGCCCGATTGATATCCGGTATCATTTGCCAGCGCGAAGTGTGTCCCTCAAACATCTTGTAATGGGGAGTAACAGGAAGTAAGCTCTGTACAAAAAGTTCGGTATGTGGAGACTCGGCCTTTACTTTCTTGACAATATTCCGAATACCTTCCGTTATATTGTTCGCCGACTCTCCTCTCGGCACGTTGTTGATTCCGATAAGTAAGAATATCTGTGCGGGCTGCCCCTTGAGCAACACCGAAAGTCGGTCGTAAACACCTTCGGTGGTATCTCCGCTGATTCCCCGGTTTTTTACATGTGGATTATTGAACAGTTCGCTCCATTCTCCCCCGTCCGTAATGCTGTTTCCAATAAATAAAATATCATCGGCAGATACGGGTAACTGTTCAAACAATGTAGCCCGCTGATAGTAATATGTAGAATATTTCGGGGTGGCTTGTCCGAAAAGCGAAATATTGGCAGCAAGGCAACACAGGAGGAAAATAAGTTTTTTCATTTTCGAAAAGATATTTAGGGAAAAGCAAAAGAGTATCCTCACAAACTTAGGGAGGATACTCTTTTTCAAAGGACTACTTAATTAATTTTCATATCCGGGAGTTTGCTTCAGCGCTTCATTTTCTCCCAAAGTATTTTCATCAATCGGCCATAACAGGCGTGAAGCATTTGCGTTAGAATATTTCGTAGCATATTCATCACCCATCAGTCGGATGTCATACCATCTCTTTCCTTCGAACAAGAATTCTCTCATCCGTTCTTTCAGGATTGCTTCGAGCGGGTCTGCGTCACTTCCTACAAAGCGGTTGTTAGTGTAGAATGCAGCATCCGTATCGTTCGGATATGCCACTTCTGCTCTGTGGGCATTGAAATATTCTGTTCCGTATGCACGTTCGCGTACTTCGTTGATTTCTGCTGTGATGTCTTCTCCCAAGAATGCTTTTGCTTCCGCAAGAGCTAACAGGCAGTCGGCATATCTGTAGATGGGATAATCATCAAGCCAGCTTCGGGTAGCGTCACCTTCCAGCAATACACCTTGAAACTTATAAGGTATCGGTGCGCTGAATGTAATCTCTTTGGTATTTTCATTTTGTTGATATATACCTTTGATTGAATAACCTTTTCGGGTATCTCCCTCGCGGAACAGCTTGGTGTACAGTTCCTGTTCAACTTGGTAACGGATAAGACCGTTCATATCAGACATATCCGTTTGGCTCAGCGGGGTTCCGTTTTCATCACAATAAGAAGCAAAGAAGTTCTGGTTCATAACCATATTCAGTCTGTACTGGTCGTTCCACATCGTGTATTCGTTTCTTCCGTTGTGGATGGTGAAGATGATTTCTGAGTTCTCTTTGTTGTCATAAGCGAATACTCTGCTGAAATTGCTCTGCAATGTAACGTTGGCATTCTTTACGCTTTCCAATGCGTTTTTTGCCGTCGTGTAGTCGGTATTGCCTCCTCCCATGTGTCTGCCGCTCCACAGATAGACTTCTCCTTTCAGCATCATGGTAGCTGCTTTAGACCAATAACATTTGCCGTTTTTGAAAGAGTAATCATCGCCGAACGCATCTTCCGAACTTTGAATATCGTTCTTGATTTGCGTCATCACCTCGGCTGCGGGTGAAGCTGCTTTACTCATGTTTCCGATGTTGACAGAAGTTCCTTCCGTATAGTCAAGATGAAGAATAACATCACCCCATGAACGCAGCAGGTGGAAGTAAACGTATGCTCTCAATCCGTATGCCTGTCCCAGATAGTAGCTTCTGACATTGTCTGCCAATAAACCGGTTGATTCAGTATGGCTGATCATCAGGTTTAACTGGTTGATGATGGTATAAAATTCACCGTAGTTGCTGATTACCGGATTGGCGGCATTCAGTGTGTTGTCAATCATTCGTTCTACACCTTGTGTAGCTTCGCCGGTAAACGGATTGGTGTTGTAAATATCGGCACGCGGTTCTCCCAATTCGAAGATGGTGTACGTCCGTTCACGAAGCAAGCCGTGAAGACCCACGTTGAAGGCTTCGAATTGAGCTGCATCTTGCCAGTAGTTTGCATCCGTAATGCTGCTGACCGGTTCCATGTCCAGACATCCGGAGAAAGATGTAGCGATACATCCTGCTAAAATATAATTGAATATCTTTTTCATAACTTGTAGTAATAATTTAGAATGTTACAGATAAACCAAACAATACGGTTCTCGGAGTAGGATAACGTCCGTTATCAATACCGCGACCATAAACAGTTGAGAGTGCCGGTTCGGGTGATACACCGTCATAGCCTGTAATGTAGAACAGGTTCTGTCCGGTTACATATACTTGTGCATCGGTCATTCCCGCTTTGCTTATCCATTTTTTCGGCAGGCTATAGCTTAATGTAATTTCGCGCAAAGCCAAATAATCTCCCTTTTCATAGAAGCGTGAACTGTTGTTGTCTACTGCCGTATTTCCGTTATTTGAACGGGTAATGTTTTTCTTGTTCAACTGGTCGGCGTAAGTAAATACCGGAAGGTCGGTGTCAGGATTGGTTTCACTCCACATGTCGTGAACTTGCGTAATGATGTTAAACTGTCCCTGATACTGTCCGAGTGAGCGGGCTTTCAAGTCATTATAAATCGTATGACCCAAAGCGTAGTCGAAACGTGCGTATAATGACCAGTTCTTATATGAGAGGGTAGTTGAAAGTCCACCGGTTACTTTCGGGAAAATGTTTCCTACCACATCGCGGTCGAGGCTGTTGATTTTTCCGTCTTGGTTGATATCTTTCCAGCAAACGTCTCCCGGTTCGATGGGTTTCCATCCATCCGATTCGGCGTAGGTCACTCCCGTGTTCGGGTTGATTTGGTCTGCCATGCCCGGTCCGTAAAGGTTGGCAACTTCATCGATAACCATGTTGGCGTTAGCACGTACATCGTCCCAGTCTCTGAATACGTGGTGTTGTACGTAACCTACCAAGTCGCCTAACTTACCACCTTCTCTATAACCGCCAATCCATTTGGTAGGAGTGGTTCCGGTTTCGGGGTCGTACGGTCCGGCTGCAACTTCGTATCCGTCTATTTGGTTAAACGGTTTGTCGCTTGTAGGCAGTTGCAAAACCTTGTTCGATACAGAAGTAAGGTTTGCCGAAACTTCCCAGTTGAACCCGTCGGGATTAGAGAGAATGTTTGCTCTTACTTCCATTTCGAAACCAGAGTTGCGCAGTTTACCCAAGTTGGTCTTCATGCTTGAGAAACCGGTATATGCCGGCAGGTTCACATCAGTAAGCAAATCATCGGTAGTTCGGTTATAGTAGTCCAAAATAAACGCCAAGCGGTTGTTGAAGAATCCTAAGTCCAAACCGGCTTCGAACGAGCGGCTCTGTTCCCATCTCAAACCGGTGTTTATCAACGTTGAGTTGTAATATCCGGTTGCACCGTTGTAGTTACCGGCTCCGATTTGTCTGTAAACTCCGTAAATGTCGAAGTTTCCGATTCCGTTTACGTTACCGTTTACACCGTAACTCAAACGCGGTTTGATGTTGCTGATAACATCGGCTACTTTAGATTCTTTCCAGAAATCTTCTTCAGTAACATTCCATCCTACGGAAACACCCGGGAAGAAACCCCAGCGGTTGTCTTTCAAACGTGAGATACCGTCGTAACGTGCTACCAATGATACGAGGTATTTCATTTGATAGTTGTAATTCACACGTCCGAATACGGAAGCAATACGATACCCCGTCTTGTTTGAAGTGGTATAAGTACGTGTTGCTCCGGCGTTCAGCGTCGGGATGTCGTCGGTCGGTGAATTTTGGGTTCTTGCCTCCATTGTAAATTCATTATACCCGAAATATTCACTACCTAACATGACATCCAAGTTATGGCTGTCTTTGAACGTGTCGCGATAGTTCAACGTTCCGTTGACCTGTATCTGGGTGTAACGCTGTATCTGCGCAGTTGCTTCGCGCGTATTGGTCGGGGTATCCGATGTCTGTGTCTGATATGACTTGTTGAATGATTCATACTGGTAGTCATAATGGTAGAGAGATGAGTTACCGCTCAATGTAAGTTTCTTGGGGATGATGTCCAAATCGAATCCGAAATTGTAAGTTGCCTTGCGCGTTCCGTCTTCGCTGGTAAGCCTTTCTCTGTAATATTCCGGATTACCGTCGCCCGTGCCCCATCCTGATGCCGGTGTGCCGTCTTCGTTATACGGATTCCATGTAGGACGTTGTGAGCGCGTACGGTAGAATAATTCGTATGAACCAATCCACAACGACGGCTGTTGAGACCATGTATAAGTAGCTCCTCCTTTTACATTTAAGAAGGGGAATATCTTATATGTTCCGCTGACAGAACCGTTGAAACGCTTGTAGCCTGTTCCCTGAATCTGACCATCTTCCTTGTAATATCCCATGCTGGCGATGTAAGTACCCTTGTCGTTACCGCCGGTGATGTTGATGTAATGGTCTTGGGTCAGCGCTGTTTTGTCGAACACGGCGTCGTCTAACATGCCGCTGTAATCCTTGTAAAGCAACTGTTGCCCTTCGTAGTACGGGTCATCCATAACCAGCCATCCTTCATTCTGGAGGTGAGAATTTTCGCTGGTAAGGTATTGAACATCAATCAAGTTGTTTTGCGTACCGTAACCCGTTTGCGTATCTACGCTGGCAGCACCCGGCACGTTGTTGGTATACCGCTTGTAACCCAAACGGTTATAGTAGATATAATCGTGTGCGTTACAGAAGTCGTACCCCATGCGGGCAAAGTTTACACCTAATTTGAATTTATAGTTTACAGTAGCTTTCCCTTCTTTTCCGCTTTTCGTTTCAACCAAGATAACACCTCCGTTGGCACGCGCTCCGTAGATAGCTGTTGAGGCAGCATCTTTCAATACCTGTATGGATTCGATGTCTGAGGGGTTGATGTCGCTCATGCTGTCGCGGATAATACCATCGACAACGATTAACGCTCTACTGTTTCCACCCGTAATGGTTGCACCGCCTCGAAGGGTAATATCTGGTTCTGCACCCGGCTGTCCGGTGGTGTTTACTACACGCAGACCGGTTACCGAACCTTGCAGCGCCTGTCCTACGTTACTCATCGCCGCGTTTTTGATAACTTGGTCGTCCATTTTAGAGATGGCGGTAGTCAATGCCGCACGTTTTTGTGAGCCACCGTATCCGGTTACCACCACTTCGTCAAGAATCTCTGTATCTTCTTTTAATACAATGCTGAGAGGTTCGCCGTTCCAAACCATCGATTGGGTAGCATAACCGATAAATGAAATTTCGATAACGTCCCCTTTGTTTACGTTCGACAAGGCGAAATTGCCATCCAAATCAGTTATCGTACCGTTTGTTGTTCCTTTTACTACAACCGAAGCACCGATAACCGCTTCACCTGTTGCGTCTTTCACAATACCTTGACATGTGGCGGCCTGTTGTGTGATGCTGACTGCCATCTCGTCGTTAGTGGGTGTAGCGTTGACTATCCCGGTAGATATGCTACCTAAAAACAGCAACATGCTAACTGACTTAAATCTTTTATTCATACTTATTGAGTGTATTAGGTTAAAACTCATGATTGGTGTCTTGCCGAAACGTTAACAAAAGGTCAACTTTATAAAAACTGGGTTTGACAGGGCAAATATATAAATATATTTTCATAACGAAGAATATTTTGAAAGAATATTTTATTAACAACCCAACTTTTTATGTTTTACATTTTTTATTAGGGCGTTTGTATATGTTTCATTTTAGTTAATAGCTTATTTTGTCAGAATGTAATTTTGAAATTTATGGCTATGAAAATGTTACTGTTGTTTGAGAGCCATGATTTAACATTTAAAGAGAAGGGTGGCTTTTGGGGAGCGATGGCTTTCGTTTGTCGGATTAGGAAAGCGGCTATTGGTTTATCCCGCGAAACGCTACGGTTAGTTTGGGGTATTTCATGCGGATAAGTCTTCCGGTTTTACCCATAGGGATGACTTGCTTTTCGAATAGAAATTTTAATACTTTTGGAGGTTGAAAAGTAACAGTCTTTATATATAAGGCATTGTTGCGTATTTGTTCAATCAGAATCTAAGGCTGAAAGTAATAATCTTTGTATGCAAGAACGATGAATGTAAAAAAAACGGCAGGTAAAAAAGCGCTGTTTTTACCTGCCGCAACTGATAAATAATCACTAATGCTAAGAGCTCGTTTAAATTATCCAATAAGTTGTTTTGGGCTTCTTATTATCGGATAATGTCTTTCAGCTTTATACTTTGGAAAGTCATGTGGGCTACACTGCTTTCATACAGTATGCCTATGGTTTCTTTGTCAATCATGGTAAGACATGAATAACCCCAGTTATACCCTTCGTCTAACAGGAGTTGATGTTCCGCGCTCCAAGTTTTTCCTCCGTCGGTACTGATTTTGATGGTCATATCTTTTCGTTCGCTGGTAGAGTTGGGGTTCGAGAATATCAGCAAGTCTTTGCCAAGCGCGTTGTCTTTGGCTTTTACACTGATGAGGCTCGCCATACATACCGGTTCAATCAGTGCCGTGCGTGAAGACTCGTGTTCTTTCCACGTCTTGCCCAAATCGGTAGTAGTATATACAGCCCGGCTTCCGCCCCGGTTGTCTCGCATGTTGAGCATGAGCGTTCCCGGTTCCACTTCGGCAACTTGCGCTTCCGTGGTGTTGGTGCGGGCATGGTTGTGGATGTGCCATGTAGCTCCCCGGTCTTTGCTATACATGATGCCGGCGTTCGGGATGCGCGTTTTGTCGATATACTGTATCGGGAAAACCAGTGTACCGTCTTGCATGGTGATTCCTCTTCCCGGCCCTTGTAACAAGAAGTACCATTCGGGCTGTTTTACCTGTTCGGTAACGTTGATGGGTGCCGACCATGTTTTGCCATCGTCCGTGCTCTTCGCCATTACCAGTTGCGCTGTATGGTTCAAATCCATGCCCGGATGCGAACTCCACCATGCGCGCTGGTTGCCCATGCCGTGTGTCCATGCCGCCACAATCCAAACCGTATTGGTTTTGGTATCTACCAAGATAGAAGGGTCGCCCACTCCGTTTTGAGCCGCCGGCAGTCCGTCGTATTCACCAAACGATAGTGGCAGACGCATCTTTTCCCACGTTTTTCCTCCGTCGGTACTCCGGCTCAAACCAATGTCGATATGCTCCTGCAAATCTACGCTGCTGTTATAACGTACGTCGTACACGCCCAAAAGTGTACCCTTGTTGGTCGTAACCAATCCGGGGATACGGAAAGCCGCCGAACCGTCATCGCCGGCATGACGCACGCCTACGCCCATTCTTCTCACCACTTTGCCTTTGCTCATGTCTTTTACGGGAATAGATTTGCCGTCGGCTTCGATTTGCGAGATTTGCGCACAAACTTTGGTGTGCAGCGAAGCCGAAGGTTTCATCTCGATGCTCACCCAAAAGAAGTTATATCCGGGGAACAGTTTTTGGTTTCCTTCCAGCTTCACGGTGTTCGAAGTAGGAGATACCTCCGATTTTTTTACGGAATAAGACGGATTTGCCGCCAGTGTACGTCCGGGGTTATTGCTTGATATGTATTCTACCGGAGCAAAGCGTTTCTTTCCTCTGTCTTGCGATGCTTCGGTGCCGCCATAATACAGTTTTACCGATTTTATCTGTGAGGTCGGTACTTCTTTGTCGAACGTCAGGGTAACGTTATCCAGCGTTTGGGTCTGCTTGGCATCGAGACGCATGTAAAGTAATACATTGTCATTCCGCTCTATCAGGATGGGCACTTGAGGAGCTTTGACAAAAACCGTGTCGGATGCCTGTAAGCCGATAAATGAAAACAATCCGAGTAGTAGGGATAATAGTTTCTTCATGGTGTTGCAGTATGATTAGATTTTTATTTTACCGATAAGTTTCTTTATTTTTCCCTCGCCGATGATGGGAGCATGAGGGTCTTCGGGGAAAGCAATCAGAAATTCTCCCGGGCGGAGCGTTACGCAGGCGGTAGGCTTGTCAGCGTACAGCGCACAGTCGCCTTCCTTTTCGTAAGGCTTGATTTCGTGGGTAAGGTCTTCTATCGCTTTCCACCCGATGGTTTCCGTTCCTTCAAGCAGCAGGTGGATGTCAATGTAATCGCGGTGCAACTCCAATACTTGTTTATCGGCAGGTACACATTCCGGATTGATATGGTTAATAAACACGTCGTCTCCCTGAACTTCGATGCGTCCGTATTCGGCATTCAGCAGGTCGTGAGTCTTGACGTAATCGAAAAAAGTTTTGAAAAGCGGATGTAACGCCTCTATTCTATCACTGTGAGTCAGGTTTGAAACTATCATAATGATTCGTGTATGTATAGGTTTTTTTATTCAACATTATCTGTTTTCGGGCGTAAGAAGTAAAGCTGTGCGCAAAGTGCCGCAGCCACTACAATCGCCAGCATGGCAAATCCCATTCCCAAGTTGCCGCCGTCGGTCCACTGTCCCAGCAGGTCGGTGATAAGAGCCCCCGCAAATACGCCCGTCATGTTCATGATGCCGTATGCCGTGGCGCGTTGCCGGGCAGAAACAAACTGGCATAGGATAGGCATGTTATTCGCATCGAAGATTCCGTAACCGATACCGAATAGCAATCCCGCACCGATGACGGCAACGATGTGATGTCCGAATCCGAGCAGCAACAGCGAAGGAATGGTCAGCCCAAGTCCGATAGCTCCGGTGTAGACACGTCCACGCAGGTTCTTCTGTACCCAGCGGTCGGATAAACTTCCGCCCACTATCACACCGATAAACGAAGACACGGCAATGGTGATGGTCGAAATCGGTCCGGCTTCAGCCATCGGGAGATTCAGGTTCTCGGCAAACAGCGTGGGAAGCCAGTTCTTGGTAGCCCATCCCGGCAGGCTGGGCGCAGCGAAATAAAACAAGATAACCCAGAAAGCCACGTTGCCGAACAGTTTCTTCAAGCCCTTTCCCAGACTTTCTTTCTGAGGAGACTCTGCAAGCGGTTTGTCCGGGATGACTTCCATTTTCTTATCTTTTAAGAACAACATCAGTATGACCGCGTATGCAATTCCGATGATTCCGAACCAGTGGAAGGTAGTGTGCCAAGAAAAAGCAGCAGCCACCGTTGCCCCGAATCCTCCAATCGCCTGTCCCGTATAAAGTCCGGTCATGTGTATTCCCACGGCAAGCGAACGCGAACGCCCTGTATGATAATCGGCGATGAGTGAAAGTCCGGCAGGTATGTACAGCGCTTCGCTGATACCCATGATGGCACGCAGCCAGAATATCTGATGATATGTGTCGGCAATCCCCATCAGGTAAGTCACTCCCGACCACACGAACAAACTTCCTACTATCAGCCATTTTCTGTTAAGACGGTCGGCTATCATCCCCGCAAAGGGACTCATGATACCGTAAATCCAAAGAAATACAGCCATCAGCCTTCCGAAATTGGTTGCAGATTGTAGTTCCACGATGTCTATCTGCATGGCGTCTTTCATGGTACTCAGCATTTGCCGGTCCATATAGTTTAACAGCGCTACGCCCCACAATAAAGCCACTACAACCCACGGGTAAATTTTGGTATTTTTCATGTCGTATCAATTTTCTGTTTACAAAATGGAACTTGCCGGATTATTTTCCGGCAAGTATTTCTTGGCATAAAGTATATGCTTTGGTCATCATTCGAGGGATATGGAACGGCCCTTTGAACAGATTGCCTTTTGCCGGTTGTGCCACCGAACCGTCGCGATGCAGGTAACCATACCATTCGCCGTATTCATGGTCGGGGAAATGAGCGTATGTCCATTCGCTGATTTGACGGTGCATCTGCAAGTATTTCGGGTCTTGAGTGAGTTTATAAGCATATAGCGTAGCGATGATTGACTCGGTTTGAGGCCACCAGAACTTCATATCCTGCGAATAGTCTTGTGCGGGCAAGTTCTTGCAATCCCGGAAGTTGATGATACCGCCGAACTCTTTATCCCATCCCCATTCCCATGACCAGTCGAGGATGGTGAGTCCTAAATCAATCAACTCTTTGTCGTTGCCACGGTCACGTGCCACATCGAAGAGGAACCAAGACGTTTCGATACAGTGCCCCGGATTGATGGTTCGTCCGTTGATGGTATCGATAAATTCACCATTCGGACCTACCGTCTCCAGCAAAGCCTTAAATTCCGGATGGATAAAATAGTTCTTAAGCGCCTGTAATGATTCGTTTATTTGTTGGTCTAATTCCGGGTCACTAATCACTTTTTTGACACAGCTTGCCACATTAATCATAATCATGGTGATAGAGTGTCCCTGCATCTGTACCGTAGGCAGGTATTTGGGTTCCAATATACCCGGAGTATGCAGGAAGCGCCGCATGTCTTTAAACACTTCCAATGCCTTTTGCGCATAGCTTTGGTCTCCGGTAGCCAGTGCATATTCAGCCATGGCAATGGCGGCGAAACTTTCAGAAAATACATATCTTCTCTTTCTCAACGGCGTTCCGTCTGCCATTACTTCGAAATACATTCTTCTGTCTTTGTCAAAACAATGAGCCTCGATGAAGTCGAGTGTACTTTTCGCTGCGTCCAGCCATTCCTGTTTCTGTTCTATGTGATTATAAGCAAAACAGCAGGTAAAGGCAAATCGTCCTTGAAACCATACCGATTTGGTCGAATCCATCAGTTCTCCTTTACGGTCAACACACGTGTAAACACCCCCGTGTGTCTTGTCGAGTCCGTGTTCCATCCAGAACGGCATGATATCGTTGAGCATATCTTCTTTATACAGATTAGCCCAATAACTGAGGTAAGAATCAAGGTTCATGGCAGCTTAGAATTTATTGCAACGTTCAAAAAAATTGATAGCTTCCAGTTCCGCCTTCATGCGTGCTTCTTCCTCGTCGGTCATGTTTTGGAACGGCGTGCGGTTTTTACCCAAATCCAAACCGATGAGTTTCATGATACGCTTGCCGGCTACGATATTGCCGCGATAGTGACAGATAACATTGATTACCGCCTGCGAGAAATTTTGCAGTTCGCGTGCCTTTTCAATGTCATTGTTTTTCCATGCCTCAATGATGCCCACCAAGTTTTTACCGTTATAGTTTGTAGTGCCGCCTATTCCGCCTTGCGCTCCGCCCATGGCCAGTGCCGGAAGAATTGTTTCATCTTGTCCGTGAAGCATGTCGTATTTGCCGTTCTTGTATAAGCGGCATTGGTTATATTCGTAAATGCTTTCGTAAGTATATTTGATTCCGGCGAAATTCGGGATACGTCCGTCTACAGCCTCCAAGAACGCAGGCATCGGGAGGTAAGCGCCGTTGAATGCCGGAATGTGATAATAATAGAAAGGCAGGTTGGGTGCTCCTGCTGCTATCTCTTCACAGTATTTTACCAATTCTTCAATTCGGCCTACTTTGGGGAAAGGAGGAGCCATTGCGCCGATACCCCAAGCTCCGATTTTTTGTGCGTGTTCGGCAAGCATCTTGCTTGCTTTTACACAACAGCTTCCTACGTGTACGATTACTTTGAAACCTTCAGGAGCGACTTCAATCCATCGTTCAGCCAATTTCATGCGTTCTTCTTCGGTCAGCATGTATCCCTCGCCTGATGAACCGTTAATGAATACGCCTTTCAGACCGTTTTTAGCCAGCATCTGCGCATATTTTTCAATGGGTTCATAGTTCACTTCTCCATTTTCGTAAAAGGGAGTGAACGGAGCATCAATTAATCCAATGATTCTTTCCATAACAGCTTATTTTGTAAATAAATTTATTTAATAAGGCAAAAATAAGGATATTTATTTTATAATCCAATCTTTTACCTCTTTATTTTTATCTAATTAGGCTTTTTATATCCGGCAAAATAATAATCTCAGGGGTACGGATGCCCGGTTTGATTTCTCCGCATATCATATACAGGCAGTCGTTGTGATACAGCAATATGCCTCCTGCGCGGGCCATTCCGAATGTATTGGGGTGAACTGACCATTTTTTCTGTTTGAAATTAAAGAACAGAACATCATCGTTGAATTTATACCACATCGGATTTTTGCGCATGTAATCTTTATCGGTTTTTCCTTCGATAGCGTTTTTGAAAATGGTGTAATTAACTCCTCCGGTAAGGATGAAATGGGTGGAGGTTTGTGTGCCTGCTCCTCCAACCAAGCAACGTTTTTCACCGTCTTCCTCGTTAGGTATTTCCGAGAAATACTCCCATTGATTACGCTCCGTATTAAAGCATAAGATGTCGTCCGACAAGATACTTTCCGTTTCTTTCGTGGGAGCTTGAAATCCTCCTGCCAAATACAAATGGCGACGGTCGTTGACAAGTATCGGCTGGGTTCGTTGCGGTCCGGGATAGGAGGGCAATGTTTCCCATCCTGTTCCTGAATTCAGATTAAACCGGAAGAGTGATTTCCCTTTATTCTGCTGGTTTCCTCCGGTTATGTAAATGACATTGTTTATTGCTGTCGCCGATGCATTGTCGATTGTTTGAGGCAATGAGGGAAGTGTGCGTATGGAAAAACCGCGTTTGTTCTTTTGGGGCTCGATCAGAAAAACGCTCGTAAGACACGAATCGGCATTCATGCCTCCTATGCAAACCAATCCTTGTGTGGTCTCTACCGCACAACCGTATGCCACAGGCAGAGGCAAGTCGGTTATTTGTGTCCACTCCGGAGCCTTTGAGCGTGTGTTGATGGCATAACATTCCTTATAATACACTTTACTTCCTCCGTCGGCGGCCGGCTTGGTGGGGAAATTACATCCTCCGCCTACTATCAGCCAATCTCCAATGAATCCGGCGAAAGGAGCTGAAACACCTTTCTCTATGGGGTAGTTGGGGAGTTGGAAAGAGTTGAAGTTGTCGGCGTAAGCGTATGCTTTCGATAAGATAACAAGGGTAAGAAATAGCATTAATTTTTTCATACTGTTAGATGATTTTTGTGATTTGGTTGCTCTAAAGTAATGAAAAAAATCTGTCGGGCGCTCATAAAAGAGATGTTTTTCTATTTTGTGCTTGATAATGAGGTTGTTCTGCTGGCTCTAAAATAATTGTTTTATCCGGATTGACCCGGCTTGAAACGCTATTCGGAGAACCGGCTAACTCTATTCGGAGAACCGGTCAACACTACCGCATGAAATGAATAGCACTAACGGTTGCGTTTTTTGGGGGATGATGGTCTCTGATTTTTACGTGTGCTTTCGCCGCGTGGGAAAATCTAAATAAGTTCAATTAATGTTTAAATCCGGTTGGTTCGTTTAAGATAATTGTGTATTTTAGCCTCCTCTAACTGCAAAATAACATTTTTATGGTACATAAGTTGATAGAGGAGTTAGGAAGCGGAACGAAAGGTATGATGACCCATAAGCGGATTATTTCTTATCTGATGCATAACCATTTTTCTACGATTCCTGACTTAGCGAAAGAAATTGATTTGAGTGTACCTACGGTAACCAAGTTCGTGATGGAAATGGTTGAATCGGGGTACATTGTCAACTACGGGAAACAGGAAACCAGTGAAGGACGACCGCCTAATGTGTATGGCTTGAATCCCGATGCTGCCTATACCGTGGGGGTAGACATCAAAACGTTTTGTTTGAACATTGGTTTGATGAACTTTACAGGCGATATGGTGGACTGTCAGATAGGGGTGGACTGCCAGCTTGAGAATAACCAGAACGGGCTGGAAACGCTGGTTCGCCATATAACCGACTTTCTTGACAGGCATAACAGCGTGAGAGACAAGATTCTCCAGATCGGTGTGAATATATCCGGTCGTGTCAACCCTGAGCAGGGATACAGTTACAGTATGTTCAATTTCGAAGAACGTCCGCTGTGTGAGGTGCTGAGCGACAGAATCGGCATTCCTGTCAGAATCGATAACGACACCCGTGCCATGGCGTATGGAGAGCTTTTGAAAGGTGCGGTTCAGGGAGAAAAGAACATTGTCTTCATCAATATCAGTTGGGGGCTTGGAGCTGCTTTTATTATTGATGGGAAAATGTACGAAGGACGTTCCGGATTTTCAGGTGAGTTCGGACATTTCAGCGTGTTCGATAATGAGATTATCTGTCGATGCGGCAAAAAAGGATGCTTGGAGACTGAGGTTTCCGGGCAGGCGCTTCACCGTCTGCTTTGCGAGAAAGTAAGAGATGGGCAAAACTCCATTCTTGCGCAAAAGATTCTTTCGGCTACCGATGAAGTGACGTTGGAAGAAATCGTAGAAGCCACCAATAAGGAGGACATGTTGTGCATCGAGCTGGTGGAAGAGATTGGGCGAAAGCTCGGACGGTATTTGGCAGGATTGATTAATCTGTTTAATCCCGAACTGGTTGTCATTGGAGGAAGTTTGGCCCAGACGGAAGATTATATATTGCAACCCGTAAAGACAGCAGTGCGTAAATACTCATTGAACCTTGTAAACCGTGATTCGGCGATTATTTTATCGAAATTGCAAAATAAAGCAGGAATGGTAGGCGCTTGCCTGCTGGCACGGAATGACCTGTTCGAATTATAATTGCAGGTAAGGAATATTTTATCTGCCTTTTGTTAGACTGACATAAGAGCGATACCCTGCCCGTTTATTTCCGATATTGGATGAATCGGAACCGCATTGACGCATTGTGCTGCTTCAAGGCGCTGCAAACGGGCGGGGTATCGCTTTTATCTATTACTTTCCTATCTTCAAAATATCCACAAACTCAGGTTCTACTTTTACAGCCATAACATCAAAATAAACATTGACTTATGGCTTTGCAAGAAGAATTGGAATTACAAGGTAACGTTCGCCGTATCTGTCAACCGGATATTGCTGGTGATGACACTGGTAAGCGGTATTGCTTACGTGGTACTGAAATACATTAAAAGACGTACACGGTTGCTGGACGAACAGGGAAGATAACTGCCTACAAGGAATTATAAGATGCACGAAGTACTCATCTTGCTTGTTTTGTTACATTCATACGCAAAATTTTAAATATTTCTGTTTGTATTTGCATATCATCTCTTAAAGAAACAGTTGTTCAGCAATATGAAATGGCAATTGTTCATATAGCTATACCGGGCGAATAGTATTTTTTATGAGCGTAATCATTTGTTTTTTTTGTTCTTCGTGGTAATCGAACATTTGAGAGAGACGGAGCTGGCTGTGTCAAACATCGTGCGAAGCATTTCCGCACTGTTTGCTGTTGGAATATCTTTTTGTGATACTGCTCGGCACGCAGTCTGTTATTTCAAGCACTACTAAAAAATGAATTTTATGATGACAAAGATATACCCCGCGCCGGAGACACACAAACGATACGAAGTACCCTCTTGTAGTATCTGCAAATCTCCCTTAGTATATTCTGCCTTTCCTTCTGAACTCGGTAGGGTTGCATCCCCGGTATTTCTTGAATAACCTGTTCAGATGACTCTCGTCAGTAAATCCAAGCTCTTCTGCTATTTCACCGATTCTCATGTCACTATGTAAAAGTTTGCTTTCCACCATATTCAGTTTATAGTTTAAGATGTATTGCTGCATGGTTTCGTTGGTCTGCTTCTTGAAATACTTTCCCAGATAGTTTGAAGAGATGCCGAAACGATGGCTTATCGCTTTTGCCTTAATTTTTTCGGGAGAGCAAATATTCTCTTGAATGTATTGCAGGATGTTTAGCGACTTTTCTTCCGAATTCTCATTGATTTGCTGGGGTAGGAACAGGGCAATGTTACGGGCTACAACAATGACGATGGTGTTAATCAGCTGTGTGATAATTTCACTGCTGTATATATTCTTGTTCGGATATTCGCGGAGAATGGCTTCTATCATGGGCTTTACCAGCAACTTGTCGGTCTGGTTGCGCAGAATGCAGCCCGGACGGTGGTTGGCGTGTTGCAGGATAAACTCCAGCCTCCGGATGTTTTCCGTTCCGAAGACTGCAGAATGAATATAAATGTCATTAAACTTTATATAGACAAACTGCGTAGTAGTATGAATGTCGAACGAATGTATATCTCCCGGAGTTATCATGAAAAGATGCCCTCCATGATACGGAAACTTGTTGTTGTTTATCCATTGGATACCCGTTCCTGATAGGATGTATACCAGTTCAAAGAACGTATGGTCGTGTTCTTTTAGCTGCGATTCGTCCAGCTCGCTGAAGCTGATTTCAAACGGTTGGTGAAGATTTTCTCTTTTCATATCCCGGTTTATTTGCTGTCCAGACGTAAAGATACAAATGATAAGAAAAAGAATACAGATTTTGTACCCCAAATAGGTATAACTTTGCCATAAATAGAATAGAGTAATAACTTTTAGGAGGACTAAGGTATGAAAACAGAATTAGAAAAATGTTTGTCGGGCGAATGGTACGACTGCCATGCTCCGGTATTTATGGAGTTTAAGCGGAAAACCCATAAGTTGTTGATGAAATACAATTCATTGCCGTATGAATGTAAGAAAGAAAAGTATGCATTGCTGCAAGAAATGTTTGGACGCATCGGCGAGAGGGTTTCGGTAGGACATGCTTTCGTATGCGATTATGGCTGCAATATCCGTATCGGAAACAATGTCAGTATCAATACCGGATGTACTTTTGTAGACTGCAACAAAATAACTGTTGGCAATAATGTGTTGATAGCTCCCAACGTTCAAATCTATACGGCTACCCATCCGATAGACTTGAACGAACGGTTGACTCCGGTAGAAACTCAGCATGGTACAGAGTATGTCCGGCACACATACGCCTTGCCCGTAACCATAGAAGACGGTTGCTGGATTGGTGGCGGTACTGTTATCCTGCCGGGTGTGTCCATAGGCAAGGGAAGCGTTATTGGAGCAGGGAGTGTGGTGACCAAATCCATCCCAGCAAACAGTCTTGCGGTGGGGAATCCATGCAGAGTGATTCGTAAAATCAATCTTTCCAATGGGCAGGATTAAATTGGTAGCTTTCGATTTAGACGGGACGATAGGCGATACTATTCCCCTGTGCATAGAGGCTTTCAAAAAAGCAGTACAGCCTTACGTCGGTTATGAGCTGTCGGACAATGAAGTGACCCGGACTTTCGGTGTGAATGAAGAGGGGATGATAAGACGTATTCTTGGAACTCCATGCAAAGACTTTGCCTTAAAGGATTTTTATGCCATATACGGTCACTTGCATAAACAGATATGTCCTCAACCATTTCCCGGAATACGGGAATTGATAACAGCTTTGAAACAAAGAGGTATTCTCGTGGCACTTGTTACAGGCAAGGGAATGAAGAGTTGTGAGATAACATTGCGTCAATTCAAAATGAATACTTTGTTCGATAAGGTTCTGACAGGCGATGCCGAGAGAAACATTAAGTCGGATGCGTTAAAGCAGTTACTGAAAGACTACGGTTTATCTGCTGACGAAGCGGTATACATCGGAGACACAGTTTCTGATATCATAGAATGTGAGAAAATAAATGTCGTATGCTTATCTGCTGCATGGGGGATTTCGTCAAGTGCAGCTTTAGAAAGCAACAATCCCAAAAATGTGTTTTATTCAATATCGTCTTTGTCGGATTTCTTGAAGGAGAGAGAGAAGAACGGATTTACACCTCGACCTGCATGAGCATGGTAAATCGGCGAGTTGGACATAAAAAAAGAGAGTTACTTGTTGTAACTCTCTGATTCTTTTCGTGATCCAGCTGGGGCTCGAACCCAGGACCCCAACATTAAAAGTGTTGTGCTCTACCTGCTGAGCTACTGAATCAATCCGTATTGCAGTCATTTCCTGATTGCGGGTGCAAAGATATGTATATTTTTTTAATTGGCAAAATATTGGGTGAAAAATATTTTCTTATGGCTTGATTAAGCAAATTCCAACATCGCTTATCCCCATTAATGAAGGGGTTCTCATTAAGTGGACAATGTGTAGACGAGCGGATGATGGGTGAAGGATTTCAAACGGTTTGTCGTAGACATAGGTATGCTGGTGTAAATTCCCCGTTGTTCCGCCGTCGAGCTGTCTTCCTTCTTCATCAGCAAGATATAAATGTATCGTATCTGTTTCATACGTCAGGCTGTCTTTCCAGTTTTGGCTGACGCTTAACCAGATATCCCGATAGGGATAATTCCCGAAATTTCTAATGTTTATTTCTAACCGATAAGTTTCAGGATGCAAATGCTGAGGGAGTTCATAGCTTAACGTATCTTGTTTATACCATCCTTTCTCAAAAGAGACTGAATGGTATGAACAATATACTCTGTTGTTTTGACAAGCCGTTAACAGGCAGGCAAATAGTAAAGCGTATAATAATAATTTGCCTGTCTGTTTATTAATGAGTTTACGCCTGAACATCCGGCACTGTTTTTGTTTCATTATTCGGCTTTTTGTTTCCATCGTTGTTATTTGCCCGTTTGTTTCCACCGTTACGTTTGTTGTTATTCCGGTTATTTCGGTTAGCGCGCGGTGTTTCGTTACTTGTTGCAGCTGCGGGTTGTTGAGCTTGGTTTTGACGCGGTTGCCGATTTTTGTCTTTGGGCGGATGGTTGTCTGCTTGTGGCTTAGCCTTCGGAGCAGCCTCCTGTTTTGTGGAGACGGAAGGAGGATTGGGTGTTGCCGATTTGTTCTTTTTCTTTCGGTTTTTCCCGTTTTTGCTCTTGTCAAAGCGGGTCAGACTTTCCTGTTCCAGTAAGTCTTTAGACTGTTTGGGCTCTGCGGTAAACTTCTCTTCAAGCAATTTCGCCGGCTTCTCTCCCCGTTTATTCATATTGATTATTTCAAATGCACGTCTTGCCGAAATCGTAGCTTCATTAGCTAAGAAACTCTTGTCGGTACTGTAAGTTACTGTACCTTTTAAAATGTCAGCTTTGAAATAATAATAAGTAGCATCTGCTGTCTCAAGGGTGATTTCTTTGCTTGGCAGACGCTTCAGGCACTCTACATAAGCATCTACTTCGTAGTTCAGACAACATTTCAGTTTGGCACACTGTCCTGCCAGCTTCTGAGGATTCAAAGAAATATCTTGAAAGCGGGCTGCTCCGGTAGATACAGAAACGAAGTTGGTCATCCATGTGGCGCAACACAGTTCGCGTCCGCAAGGGCCTATTCCTCCGATGCGTCCAGCTTCTTGGCGGGCTCCGATTTGCTTCATCTCAATACGTACGCGGAATGTCTCTGCCAATACTTTTATCAGTTGGCGGAAGTCTACGCGCTCATCGGCTATGTAATAGAAGATAGCTTTGTTTCCGTCGCCTTGATATTCCACATCGCCAATCTTCATTTGCAGTCCGAGGTTTTCGGCTATTTTGCGTGAACGTATCATCGTATCGTGTTCGCGCGATTTTGCTTCCTCGTATTTCTCCATGTCTACCGGTTTGGCTTTACGGTACACGCGGCGTATTTCGGCATCCGGCTTGATATTTGCCTTCCGCATTTGCAGGGGAACGAGGCGACCGGTTAGCGTAACCGTACCGATGTCGTGTCCCGGACTTGCTTCCACCGCCACGATGTCTCCTTTTTCCAGATGAAGACGGTTGCTGTTTTTATAGTATCCCTTGCGGGTATTTTTGAACTGAACTTCCACCATGTCTTGCTCTTCCGCATTTCCGGGGATGTCTGCAAGCCAGTCGTAAGTGTTCAGCTTGTTATTCTGTCGTCCGCAGCCGCCGCAACATAAACGGCCGCTTCCGTTTTTTAGTTTAAATTCGTTGTTCATTGTTTCTCTTATTGTTTTAGTTCCACTATAATCCGCAGTGCCAAGTCGAAGAATATCATTTTTGGATTCACGTTTTGTTCTACATGAATCTGGGCTTCTTCCATCAGTGCGGATATGGATAATATATTTCGTTCGTTAATATACGGCGCAAAGCGGGAGGCAAACTGGCTTTCATCGGCGTTGAGATAAACCATTTGCGGAAGGCGGAAGTTGTATATAAAGTTTTCGCGTAACATCCGTTGGCAATACTCCAAGAATGATTTCTGTCGTTCGCGCCCTATGACTGCTACCTGTTCGCTCCATGCTTTCAGGTTGCGTACGTCACGGCGGTAAGCTGTACGCATCAGTGTGATAAATAGCTCGAAATAGTTCCGCTGCTCTTCGCTCAGCCGAATGTTTTCCATAGCCCTTAGCAGACTTCCGGCAGAGCGGCGTGCGATGTCTTGAGCATCTGTTTGGGGGAGCATGTAGCGCTGTTCCAGATACCCGGCAAGCGTGCTTTCATCAAGCGGACGGAGGTTAATGCGCTGGGTGCGGCTGACGATGGTAGGCAGTAACTGCGACGGGTCTTCGCTTACCAATAAGAATACAGTGTGCTGTGGAGGCTCTTCCAACAGCTTTAACAGCTTGTTGGCACATTCGGCATTCATCTTTTCGGGCAGCCAGATAAGCATTATCTTGTAACCGCCGAGACTGGATTTCAGCGACAGTTTGCGCTGTATCTCGTCGCTTTCGCGGACGTAAATCTGAGGCTGCTGGTTGCCCGCCTCAATCATGTTCATCCAGACACTTAAGTCGGTATAAAGCTGGCGGTGAAGCATTTCGCGCCATTGCGGGAGGAAGTCATCGCATACAGAGTCACGTCCCGCTTTTCGTTTGATAATCGGGAACACGAAATGCAAATCAGGATGAGTCAGCTTATTCATCATGACGCACGACGGACATTCTCCACACGCATCGTCGGCTTGAGGATGATTGCAGAGCAAATAGCGGGATACAGCCAGTGCGAGTGGAAGTTTGCCACAGCCTGCTGTTCCTGTCAGCAGCAAGGCATGAGCCAACTTTCCGTGACGTATGTCATGTATCAACTGTTGCTTCACGGTTTCTTGTCCGAGTACATCTCTGAAGAATGGCATATAGCGGTAATGTCTTAATCAATAAATTTCACGCGCAATGTCTCTTACGCTTTCTACAGCTCCTACCGTGTAGAAGTGGATGCTGGGCACACCTTGTTCTATCAGTTCGCGGCACTGGTAGATGCACCATTCCGTTCCCAAGATGCGTGCCTCTTGGTCGGTGCGGCACTTGATGGCTTCCGAGGCAAGCTCTTCCGGAAGGTCTACCTTGAAGGTTTTCGGAATCATGGATATTTGAGACAATTTGGTAAACGGCTTGATACCCGGAATGATGGGAACGTTGATGCCAGCTTTGCGTGCCCGTTCCACGAAGTCGAAATAACGGCGGTTGTCGTAAAAAAGCTGAGTTACGGCATATTCCGCTCCTGCCTCTATTTTTCGGGAGAGCCAATACAGGTCTTGTTCAGGGTTAGGCGATTCTTCGTGTTTCTCCGGATAACATGCCACCCCGTAGCTGAACGGTTGCAGCGGAGCTTTGATAGGTGAGCCGTCGACAAACACTCCCCGGTTGAAATCGTTGATTTGCTCTTCCAGTTCAATGGCATGGCTGTTTCCGCCCGGTTCGGGAGTGAATGACGATTCATGTTTCGCCTTGTCGCCGCGCAATACCAGCAAGTCGGTGATTCCCAAAAACTGCAAGTCGAGCAACATGTATTCCGTATCTTCGCGGGTAAATCCGCTGCACAACATGTGAGGGACAACGGTGATGTTATAACGGTTTTGTATGGCGGCAGCCACGGCAACCGTCCCCGGACGTCGGCGCAAGCGGTCGCGTCGGAACAGTCCGTCGCCCAGTTCGCGGTAAACGTATTCGCTACGGTGAGTAGTGATATTGATGTATTTCGGGTCGAATTCGCGCAATGAGTCGATGTCGGCATATACTTTTTCGATACCTGTACCCTTTAGCGGGGGCAGGATTTCGAATGAGAACGCGGTCTTTTCAGTAGATTTTATTAAGTCGATTACTCTCATCGTATCAAATATATATTCTTATTCCAAATTAGTTATTTGGGCAAAAATAAGAAAAAAAAGTGAGATAAATGCAGGAATTTGCAGAATCGGGCAGATAAATTTAAGCGACAGGTTCTGAGGTAACGTAATCTTTAATTGATGCTTGAAATCAGGATGGAGAGCGGGGAGGTTCATGCACTCGGACTTTGCTTCCGAACAGAGATTCGGCATAAATATTTATCTTTGTGTCGGGAAGTGATTAATGTTAAAATGCAATTTCATGAATATTCAAGGACAAAACAACCGGATTATTTTTGCTTTTCCCGACAGGGAAATTTGTTGCTTGGACACGGCGGACGAAAAGATTGGAAAGATGCTTGAACGGTCGGACATTTCCATTATCGGGAATGATAACCGTGTACTGATGCACTTCGATTCGGAAGAAAGTGCCGAAGAACTGTTGACGGGCGGAGGGTTTCTGCTCATCGTTAAAGGGAATGGAAACCGTGTGGACATGGGGACGGTTATCGTGCGCTGTTCCTCCATATTGGGGATGACGGGACTGAAACTTATCATCGGACAGTTGCCGGGGTTGGGAGCGGGCGTTTCGCGTACGGCTGACGGATGTAGCGTCACGATAGGGAACCGGGTGGTTATCAATGGGGTTACGCTTTACCTTCAGGAAGACGGCTCGCAGGTCAGTATCGGCGATGACAGTCAGTTGAGCTGGGGAGTGGACGTGTGGTGTACAGATGCGCATACGATAACGAACCTTGAGGGTGAGCCGGTTAATTATGCCGAAAGCATCGAGATAGGAAACCACGTTTGGATAGGAAAAGATGTAAAGATAGGCAAGAACGTGCGCATAGCCGATAACAGCATCGTAGGCTGGGGAAGCATCGTGACCAAACGGTTTGACGAACCGAATGTAATTCTGGCGGGAAACCCAGCGCGGATTGTGAAACGCGGCATAAACTGGGACCGCAAATGTATCAATAAATATCTGAAAGAATATACGTCGAAAAAGACATTGGAACAGGGTTGAAAACCCGTTTCGGGTGACTAAAAAACGCAAGCGGTAGCGTAAGTCAACACATACGGTAAGACTTGTCATTTCTACCGCTAATGTTGCCTTACGCTACCGCTTGCGTTTCGGAGGGAAAAACGGCGTCAGTCTATGCGCAGTGCATCAATCGTGTTACGCACACGGCGTGAGGTAGTTACAGGGTGCATGTACTCGTCGGCATCCGTGCCGCCCATCGAAAGCGCCGGGTTGCGCACCTTCATGAGGCTTTCTTTGTTTTCGCGTGCCGAGAAATGAAATTCGGAGGCTTGCGTGCGTTTGGCAAGTTCGGCGATGTTCGATTCATTGACACCGCATCCCGGCATGATGATGATTCTGCCGTCTGCCTGTTTTACCAATTCGGCAAGCAGGCCGGCACCTTGCAGGGCAGTAGGTTGCTGTCCGGAAGTCAGGATACGGTTCACACCCAAGTCGATTAGCTGTTCAAGCGTCTGTTTCGGGTCTTTTACGTAATCAAACGCGCGGTGGAAAGTGATCGACATTCCTTCCGAAGCCTTCATCAGGCGTTTCATGGCAGGCATATCCAATTCGCCTTCCGGAGTAAGGCAGCCAAACACTACGCCGTCGGCTCCTGCCTCACGCGCTGCGCGGATGTCTTCTTCCATGATATCCAGTTCCAGCGGCGTGTAAAGAAAATCGCCTCCCCGCGGGCGGATGATAACATGTAAACGGATGTCGATAAGTTTGCGGGCAAGTTTGATTTCTCCCAACGAGGGGGTAGTCCCGCCTTCGGGCATTGACGCACATAATTCTACGCGGTGTGCCCCGCCTTCTTGAGCGGCGATGCAGCTTTCTGCCGAGTTTGCACAGATTTCAAACGTGTAATTCTTCATGATAACTATGTATAAAATAAAACACGGATTGCGCGTAGGCACGGAATCGTTGTCCGTGTAATCCGCGCAATCCGTGCGAAAAAATGAAAATAAGTAAGTACACCCGTGGGGAGTCGAACCCCAATCGATGGAACCGGAATCCATTATTCTATCCATTGAACTACGGGTGCAATTTTAAATTTGCTGGGCAAAAGTACAATTTATTAGTGTTTCTTCCTAATATTTCGCTTATTTTTTTCTGTTCTTTATTGAGCGGGCAACGGAAAAAGGTTGGTTACAAAATTTTATGTATAGTAAAGCATGGATATACATTTTGATTAGTTTTCTGTAAAATATATTGCAATTTTGTAAAATATATCTATCTTTGCCAAACATTATAATTAATAAACAAACTGATATGAGTTATCTTATAAAGCCTGTAAATTATCATCCTTTGCTCGATATGAAACAAACCGAGCTGGGCATTAAACAGATAAAAGAGTTTTTTCAGCAAAACCTTTCGTCGGAATTACGCTTGCGCCGGGTTACCGCTCCGCTGTTCGTATTGAAGGGAATGGGTATAAACGATGACTTGAGTGGAACAGAGCGTCCGGTTACTTTCCCTATCAAAGACTTAGGCGACCGTCAGGCGGAAGTGGTTCATTCGCTTGCCAAATGGAAGCGGGTTACGCTGGCAGATTATCACATTGAGCCGGGGTATGGCATTTATACAGACATGAACGCCATCCGTGCGGATGAAGAGTTGGGTAACCTGCATTCGCTCTATGTCGACCAATGGGACTGGGAGCGTGTTATTACGCCGGAGCAACGTAGCATTGATTTCTTGAAAAATATCGTTACGCGCATTTATTCTGCCATGCGTCGCACGGAGTACATGATTTGTGAAATGTATCCGCAAATCAAATCGTTTCTTGCGCATGACATTCATTTTATCCATGCCGAAGAGTTGCTTCGGATGTATCCCGATAAGACACCGAAAGAACGTGAAAACTTGATTACGGAACGCTACGGCAGTGTGTTTATCATCGGTATCGGATGTAAGTTGAGCGACGGAAAGCCTCACGACTTGCGTGCCCCGGATTATGATGACTATACGACGGTTGACCCGAAAACAGGATTGCCCGGATTGAATGGCGACCTTTTGGTATGGAACGATGTGTTGGGACGTGCGCTTGAATTGTCATCGATGGGTATCCGTGTGGATAAGGCGGCACTGCTGAAACAGTTGGAGCTGTCGGGCAAAGAAGAACGTTTGAAACTGTACTTCCATAAACGCTTGATGGAGGGTTCGCTTCCGCTCAGCATTGGTGGCGGTATCGGTCAGTCACGCTTGTGTATGCTTTATCTGAAGAAAGCGCATATCGGAGAAATTCAAGCTAGTATTTGGCCGGAAGACATGCGTGAAGAATGCGCCAAATTAGAGATGCAGTTAATTTGATGGCGCATAGGTAAAAACGGCGAATGGGAAATCGGAGACACGTGTTTGACTCGATTTCCCATTCGCCGTTTTATTGTATGATGATTAGTACCATGTCACTGCACTACCCGTATTGCTTCGTTGGTCCCACTTCAGGGCATCGGTCAGCATACTTGAGTTGGCGCGGATAGAGAAGTTGTAAGAGGTAAACGGACCGAACACCAAACCGCAACTCATGTTAAAACAGTGGAGGTCGCGGGTAATGTTAAGGGTTGTCATTGACATTTCTTTCGAGGTAAAGTCATATCCCGTAGAGTAATTCATATTCCAGCGGCTTCCTATCTTGAAGTTACCCGAAACGTTGAGCGAGTGAGTGAGCGAATACGGGTAACGCATCTTCTTGATATTGAATTTCTCCCGGTCGCGGTTTTCGCGGATGCTGTAACTGTAACTCAAACTGATGCTCCACGGAAACTTGAAAGCCAAATAGCCGTCGGTATCGACAGAAGCCTTTTCGGTTTTACGCATGTTTCCTTTGTTTGTTTCTTCTTCAGTATTTTCCTCGTCTGTTTCTTCTTCGGTATTCTCTTTATCGGTGTCTGTTTTTTCTTCGGTTTTATCTTTTTTGCCGAACAGTTTCTTAAACGTATCGTTATTCAGCGTATATGAGAACGAACCGCTATATCCCTGAAAACGTCCGAAGCGTCCGTATGACCATTCCGTGCGGTCGCCTTCCACGATGTTTCCGTCTTCGTCAAACTGATAAGCATACGTAGCAAACGATGCGTTCATGTTAAACGTATAGCTCTTTGTCAGCTTCAGGCGGAGGTTCATGCTCAAGTCACTCCACCGCTTGTTGGCTACGTCGTAAGAAAGCGTTGCGCCTAATTGGTCAATCAAACTTATTTTCTTGTATCCCGTAGAGTCTTTATCAGATTTCATCTTCATCTCGATGTTGTTGTCAACCGAGAAGTTGATGCTCTGCGAAGATCCTTTTGTGGAAGGATATCCGTATACAGCCCCCTCGTAAGGAGAATACTCCACGGTGCGCACTTCGCCGTCTTCATCGGTATATGTGTACGTGTCGAAATAGCCGTAACGCTTCTTGCTGAAGTCGGGAGTATACGTATAGCTGATGGTAGGCGTAAATACGTGACGTATCTGAAGCTCTTTGCTCTTCATGAACAGCGGTTTATACATACCGTAAAGTTTCGTGTTCATCTGGAGCGAGAGATTGTAGTCGTACACGCGGTTAAACCCGTTGATGGTATCACGGCGTACATGGTCGCTCGATGTGGGGCTTGGGTCATAACTTTGTTTTACCTTACGCAAGTACCACCGTTCGGTGTAGTTGAACGAAGGAACTACATTGATATACTTAAACAGGTTGAACGTAGCAGAGACGGGTATTTTATGCTGCATACCATTTTCCCATTGCGTAAGAGGGGTCTTAAACAAGAGGTTATCTTTCGTGTTAATCGAGTTGGTCATCGTACCGGTATACTGGAATGAAATCTTTTCATACCAACGTTCGTCGCCTACCGCCTTTTTACGTTTGAACGGATAAATACGGTTTAACGAAATGTTTATGTCCGGCAAAGTCATGTTGATAGAGGAGTCTCTGGTATTCTGAGTAATGTTAAATGTTCCTGAAATATTCAAACCTATTTCCGGAAAAGTACGCGAATAACTTACACTGGATGCTTTGGTGTTTTGTGAATATGCCTGCGGATTATACAATGTACTCAAACTTGAACGGTCATAACTGCTGGTAGCAAAATTGACACTTGCCGAGAACGAGCTGTTCGGATTGGCTTTGGCATCCTGACGGTGGCTCCACTGAATGCGGAAGTCTTTCGATACTGAATAGTCGGGCATACCCTTTTCACCGGTTTTGGTTACCAGATAGCTGGCATTGAATGAACCGCTGAACTTATAACGCTTGTTGTAATTCGAAGCAGCCGAGAGTCCCCACGACCCTTTGGTAAAGATTTCTCCCAATACCTTTAAGTCCATCTGGTCGCTAATGGCAAAATAATATCCTCCGTCGCGCAGGTAAAATCCTCGGTTCATTTCATCTCCGTACGTAGGCATAATGAATCCTGAAGAATAACTGCTGTTGAACGGGAAGAAACCAAACGGGACGGCGATGGGCAGTGGAACATCTTCTACTACTAACTGCGCCGGACCGAAAACCACGTTTTTCTTTGGGCGTACTTTCGCCATGGCGAGTTTCAGGTAGAAGTGAGGATGGTCATGGTTATCGCAGGTGGTATATTTTCCGTGACGCATGTAGATTTCATCATCTGCACCTTTTTTACCTTCCTCACTGGTAACATATCCTTCGCCCTGCTGTGTTACAATGTTGTTGATAAATCCTTTTTTGGTTTTGAAGTTGTAACGCATGATTTTCGATTCGTAAGGCGTTTCGCCATCTTTGAAAATCGGCAATCCTGTTTCTACACCGGCAGTGTCTGCCACGCCTCGGGCATATACCGTACTGCTATCCATATTCATAGATATGATAGCCGAAGTAAGTTCGATATTTTGGTATGTTACTTTTCCCTCACCATACAGATGGGCATATCCTTCTTTTGTGAATACGATGGAGTCGGCAGCTTCGTATACTACCGGCGCGTCGAGCGGTTCTTTCTTTTCATTGTCCGTAGAGTCTAAAGCCAGCGAGTCGAGCATCAGCGAGTCTGACACAAGCGAATCTCTCTGTAAGGAGTCGGTGGCAACCACTTTGTTTTGTCGTGCCCTCTTTCCCCTTACACGCTGGGCTTCGGCGTAGAACGAAAAGAAAAAGCCCACGAAAAATAAGGATATCAGAATGTATGTAGTTCTTCTAAATGATGTCATCACTAATTATTTACAGAACATAATGCCTGCAAAAGTAAGCATTCTGCCCCAAATAAAAGCGAAAGCTCCGGTTTTTAATGTATTTTTTTATTCTATAAGAACAACTTACACCATGTATCGAAGCGTATCACCCCTTCTTCGCCATGTTTTTCGATGCTTTTGCGTGCCTTTTCGATGCTTTTTTCACGGTCAAGGTGCGTTTTCGAGAAAAACTTGTCGGCGAAGCAGATAATCTGTTCTTCCAAGCTGAGCGGAATCATTTCGCGGTGAGGAATGGGAAGATTTTGTTCTTCAATACGTTGTAGTGAAATACCTGCGCCCGTATGTCGTTCGCAAACCAAAGCGTGGCGCGGATATCCTTCGGCTTTCAGGAGTTCCGAACCTAAATAGCCGTGACAGATGTAAGGGTGTGTACCGAAGCAGTATATTTCTTTCGCGTCGGTCTGGAAGATTCCGATGTCGTGCAGCATGGCAGCTTCTTCAATAAACTGCAAGTCCAGCTCCAGTTCGGGATGCCTGCGAGCCATATCCAGTGCCTTATCGGTTACCGAGCGGCTATGAGTAATCAGAATATGCTTTAGTTCGCTGTCTTCCGGGTAATATTTGTTTATCAAGTCAATCGGATTCATGGTTTTTACTTTTGGTATTTTGTTGGCAAAGGTAATGTTTTAATTGATTCCGTTGCCATACAATCTTTTTTTCGTTACTATAATCTATCTATTTCATTGAAATGGCTGCTATGCTTGCTGCTTTTTTCACGACCGAATCTGTAAGTAATGTTCAGTTTGACTTGTCTTGATTCGCTCTTGCCCCAGTTCCATAACTTGAAACCGCTGAACGAACTGTAATTATCCCAACGATTGGTCCAGAAAATATCACTCATGGCGAGGTTTATCGTCCATTTCCGGTTAGCAAAACTCTTACTGAATCCAATGTCTACATATCCCGATGGTTCGATGTATTCATTCGATGCTCCTAATCGTTTTGTGCTGTACGAACCGTTCAGTTCCATTTGGATTTGCCACGGCAGGCGGATGGTATTCTGTATTGAGAAGATGCCGGCAAAACCGTCCAGATTAAATAGACGGAATCGGTCGAACGCAATGTCGTTTTTCACGTAATATCCTATCAAGTTCAGATTCATTTCCCACCATTGTGTCGGGGTAATTCCCTGAAATAGCGTAAGCGATATACGTTGTTGCTTACCGATGTTGCGCGGCGTCATAATCACTTTATTCACCGACAGTGTATCAGTTATCTGAGCTTTGTAGTCTTTCATGTACGAGTACGATGCCGTCAGCGCCGTGCGTTTATGCGAGTATGTAACAGCGACCCGATGTGTTTTCTGAGGCGTGAGAAACGGATTCCCTTTCCAATATGAGAGTTCATCCAGCAGGTATTCGAATGGATTTAAATCCTGATAAGCCGGGCGATCAATGCGACTGGCGTAACTCAGAGTCAGCGCATGATGATCATTAATCTGATAATTAAGATTGAACGTTGGAAAAAGATTAAAGTAATCACGCTCGTTTTCTTCATCTCTTTTGCCGCTTACGGCGTGAAGTTTGCCGTCAGAGAAGGTATATTCACCTCGTAGTCCTGCCTCCAGACTAAACTTTTCTCCGATGGAATGAGTGTATAAAATATAGGCTGCCAATATTTGCTCTTTATATCGGAAGTCGTTAGACTGGGAGGCATCAATGATTTCCGCTCCATCTGCCACATTGTAAAATTGATATCCGTTGTCGGCATTGACAGACGAGAATTTAATTCCCGATTTGACTTCGCCGTTCCACAGCGGATGTTGTTGGTCGTACGACAGAGCGTAGATGTGTATATTCCGGCTATTGACCGATTTGTAGAGGTTATCTTGTGCCACTGTTCCGTTCGGCAATACGTACGTGTTCGGTTGCAGGTTGCCCGAACCGCCGTCGAACCACGCATAGTTAAAATCTGCAGTGTAGCTCACACCCTCTTTCGGAATAGCCGTGTAGTAAAGATTCCCTCCGTATCGGTTTCCTTTCTGCTTGTAATAATCATTTCCGGCGTAAAGCGTCTGCTCCAGCGTATGGGTTTCAGCATCTCTGATTTTAGTTATGGTATGGGTCTGTCCCGGTCCGAACAGGGTGTTTATGTCTATGTGTCCGCCGATGGTCTGTTTGTCAGTCAGAGCATATTCCAGATTCAAGCTACCGGATATGGTTTTGCGTTTGTCTGTGTCTTGGGTAGGACTGTAATAATCTTTCCCGTTTTGGACGCGTTGCATCCCGTAATCCATGTCGTAATAACCGAAAGCATGATTGTAACTACCCGATAGACTGATTTTGTTTTGGGTGTAGCTAAACGAAAGTTCTGTATTTTCTCTTAAATTTTTCCAATAAGATATACCATTATTGATGGAAAAGAAAAAACCTTCTGACTTCTTCCGGTTCATATTGATATTAATAATTCCTCCCGAACCTTCCGCATCGTATTGTGCCGAAGGGTTATGTATTACCTCCACCGATGCGACTTCTGCCGACGGCGTAGCTTTCAACAACGTAACTAGTTCGTCTTTTTGCATGTATGTTTGTTTTCCGTTAAGAATGACCAGTACGTTGTTTTTCCCGCCGATGCTGATATTGTTTTCTCCGTCTACGAAAACGCCCGGTGTTTTTTTCAGTACCTCAAGTGCCGTACTTCCTGCAACAATGCTGCTGTTTTTTGGAATGAAAATCATTTTCCCCTTTTCGATTTTAATGGAAGGCGACTGCTTTTCACCCACTACTACCACTTCGTCTAATTTGAAATTTTCGGAATGTAACCGGATAGTTGGGATAACGGTATCTGATGCTACGTAAAAAGGTTGGCTTATATAAGATTGGAAACCAAGACTGCTTATGTAGATTTGCATATTTCCTGTGGCATTCAGGGTGTATGTTCCGTCGGGCGAAGTGATACCTTGCCGGATGGCATTTCCGTTTTCGGGATTCATCAATACTACTACGGCTGCATCAAGCGGAGAACCGATTGAGTCGGTGATTGTGCCTTTTACCAGATGCTGTGCAAACAAGCTAATGCTGGGGAGTAAAAATATTAACGATAGAAGTGCTTTTTTCATAGATTGGAGATGTTCGGTTTTTATTGGATTTATATAAAATGATTTATTCGTTATGTTTTTGTTGTCCCTGCAGAGTGTATAAATGAGATGCTATATTGCTGTTCTCTTGTTTTGTAGTTTTCTTCCATTGCTGTGAAAAATAAAAATGTATCTTTGTGCAAAGATATGCTATTTATTTTATGTTGGATATGAAACTTAAAATCTTTCTGTTCTCATGTATTTGGTTGGTTACGGCGATTCAGGCAGCCGCTCTTCGTACCGGTGCCGAACGTTTGGATGTTTTGCTGCCTCTGATTGAAGGGAAGCGCGTGTCGCTGGTAGTAAATCAGACATCGCTGTGTGGCGGTGCGCATTTGCTTGATACGCTGTACAGTCGTGGAGTGAAAATCGTGCAGATATTTGCTCCTGAGCATGGTTTTCGGGGAGATGCCGACGCAGGCGCAACGGTGAAAAACGGTAGAGACGGTAAGACAGGCATTCCGATAACCTCACTTTACGGGAAAAATAAAAAGCCGCAGCCTGCCCAGCTTGCGGAAACCGATGCGGTGGTTTTCGATATTCAGGACGTGGGAGCGCGCTTCTATACCTATATCAGTACCCTTTATTACGTGATGCAGGCTTGCGCCGAACAGGGCAAAGAGGTGGTGGTGCTCGATCGCCCGAACCCGTGTGACTACGTGGACGGTCCGGTGCTGAAGCCTGCGTATAAAAGTTTCGTAGGAATGTTGCCTATCCCCGTGGTTCACGGTTGTACCGTAGGCGAGATGGCTCAGATGATAAACGGGGAAGGATGGTTAGGCGCAGGGCTTACCTGCCCGCTGACAGTGGTAAGCGTGGAAGGGTGGAAGCACGGACAGCCCTATTCGCTTCCGGTAAAACCGTCGCCCAATTTGCCCAACGACCAATCCATTGCCCTTTATCCCTCGCTGTGTCCCTTCGAGGGAACTTCGGTCAGTATCGGTCGCGGAACGCCTTATCCTTTCCAAGTGTACGGAAGTCCGCAGATGAAAGTGTTCAGTTTCCGTTTCATGCCCCGCCCCACGAAAGGCTCGGACATGAATCCGCTCCATAAAAACACGTATTGCTACGGGCGAGACCTGCGAGGTGTATCCGCTCCGAAGGGTTTTTCGTTGCGATATGTGTTAGATGCTTATCGGCATTACCGGAGCTTTACCGATAATCCGGAGAAATCATTCTTCACCCGCCCCCGTTGGTTCGACTTACTGATGGGAACCAATCAGGTACGCCTCGATATATTGAAAGGAAAGACGGAGGAAGAAATCCGCGCGGCTTGGCAGGAAGACCTGAGCCGTTACCGTGAAATGCGCGGCAAGTATTTGTTGTACGAAGAAGAATAAGAGGGATTCAGAGGAGCAAAAATGTCAAGATTTGCGGTAAAGTTTTTGCTCTTCAATCATTTTCCAAACCTCCGGATGCAGGAAGTATCGGATGTCTTTCCCTGCCTCGATGCTACGTCGGATGAATGTAGCACTGATTTCCAGCAAAGGAGTATCGACCGCTTTGGCACGGGCAGGAAGCGATTCGGGAGCAACCTCATACGGACGGCGCGGATAAATCAGCAGGTGATGATGCGCCAAGATTTCTTCCGGCGACTTCCATTGCGCAAAAGAGGCCCAATTATCTGCCCCGATGATAAGATAAAACTCGCGGTCGGGATAGGCTTCTGCCAGATGATGAAGCGTATTGACCGTATAAGAAGGGCGGGGGAGACGGAACTCGAAATCGGAAGCCACGAAACGCGGATAGCCTGCCACGGCTCTGCGCACCATTTCCAGCCGCAGGTCGTCGCCCAGCAATTCCGCTTTTTGCTTGAACGGATTCTGAGGAGTGACGAGAAACCATACCTCGTCCACTTCCCCATATTCGCATAAATAATTCGCCAAAGCCAGATGTCCGATGTGGATCGGATTGAACGAACCGCTGAATACCCCTGTTCTTATAGGCTTTTTTTCCATTTCCGGTAATTCACGATTTGCCATGCCGCAACGAGTATCATGGCTACGGCGATGATATATTCTTGTTTGGCAAGTGCCACGATTCCTACCGCCAGTGCAGCCAGTCCGATGAGGATACACACAATCAGCATGAACTGCAGCATCTTTCTTGGGTTTTTTATCATATCCTTTCTTTATTGTTTGATGAAGTTACTGATTATTTTTAACGCTTCGGCTTCAGCTGCTTCAAGTTTGTCATTTATAATTCTTACATCAAACTTGTCGGCGTAGCTCAATTCAAATTCGGCTTTGGCAATGCGGCTCTCTATTACTTCAGGCGCATCCGTTCCGCGTCCGTTGAGGCGTTTGCGCAGTTCCTCTACCGAAGGCGGCTGAATGAAAACCGACAAGGCGCGGTCGCCATAATATTGTTTGATGTTACATCCGCCTACCACGTCTACATCGAAAATCACATTCTGTCCTGCTTCTAACTGTTTTTCCACCTGTGCTTTCAGCGTGCCGTAAAAGCGGTCTTTGTAAACCTCTTCGTATTCCAGAAATTCGCCGTTGGCAATGCGTTGCCTGAACTCTTCCGGAGTGAGGAAAAAATATTCAACCCCGTTTTGTTCCGTACCGCGGGGCGGACGGCTGGTTGCCGAGATAGAAAAAGCAAGGTTTAAATTTTGAGTTAGCAGGTAGTTGATGATGGTCGATTTTCCTGAACCCGACGGGGCGGAGAAGATGATTAGTTTTCCCATACTTATAAAACGTTTAAAACTTGTTCTTTTATTTGTTCCAGTTCATCCTTCATCTGCACCACGATATTCTGCATTTCGGCATGATTTGATTTGCTGCCCGTGGTATTGATTTCACGTCCCATTTCTTGGGCGATGAATCCCAGTTTTTTACCCTGTCCGTGTCCGCCCGCCATTGTTTCGCGGAAATACTTCAGGTGATTCGTCAAGCGCTGTTTTTCTTCATTGATATCCAGCTTCTCGATGTAATAAATCAATTCCTGCTCCAAGCGGTTTTTGTCATAATCAGTATTCAGCGTTTTTTCCAATGCTTCGGTAATGCGTTCGCGAACTTTGCTTACCCGTTCTTTTTCAAACGGCTCGATGGATTTCAGAAGACGTTCGATGTTGTCAATCTTTTCAGTGAATTTTTTCTCTAAGGCTTTGCCTTCCTGCTTTCTGAAATCGGTAAGGTTAGTTAGAGCATCTTCGATTACCTTGCGGACTACCACCCATTCTTCTTCTTCCAATTCTTGCACATCTACCCGCGTCAGTACATCGGGCATACGAAGCAACGTTGCAAACCAGTCGGCGGGAAGCGGAATGTTACAACTATCGGAGATTGTCTTTATCTGATTGTAATAATTCTCTATTAAGGCGACGTTTATCGGGGTGGCGATTTCGGCGGTATCTTTTTCCACCCATAAGCTGAAATCCACTTTTCCACGTTCCAATGTCTGTGATACCAAGTTACGGATTTCCATTTCTTTTTCCCGATAAAGAGGAGCGATGCGCGTAGATAAGTCCATCGCCTTGCTATTTAGCGATTTTATTTCAACATGAATCTTTTTGCCTCCGAATACGGTTGTCGATTTGCCATATCCGGTCATTGATTGTATCATAATTTCTCAATTTTTTTAGTTGCTGCAAAGGTAGGAATTTTTATTGAGTGACTGTTTAAGAGCCTGTTTAAATTTTCCGATAAGGTATTCGGTGAAGGAGGAAATCGGGTTGACTGTTTGCTCCTGAAAACCTATGGGTAGCGTTGCTTCGTCCAAGCGGTTGCGTTGCCTTGTTCTACCCATAGAATATACTCGTCCTATGGGTAGAATTTTCAGGTTTTGTTCCTTGCTGAAACAGAGAGTGTTACGCTTTCTCCTAAAGCAGGCTGATCAGCTCGTCGATGTCTTTGGGTCTGGTAGCCCAACTGGTGGCGAAACGGACCACTGCCGTATGGTTTTCATGCTTCTCCCATACACTGAAGCGTACCTTCCGGCTCAGCTCGTCGACCTTTTCCATCGGGAGAGAAACAAAAAGCTGGTTGGTTTGCGGACGGATAAAAAACGTATATCCCCGTTCGGTCAGTGCCTGACGCAGCCGTGCAGCCATTTTGATGGCATGGCGTGAAATATCCAGATACAGCCCGTCGGTAAACAATGTATCAAACTGTATGCCCAACAAGCGTCCCTTTGCCAATAATGCCCCGTGACGCTTCACGATGGTAAAGAATTGCTTTACAATGCCCGGACGCGGGAAAACGACTGCCTCGCCGAACAATGCTCCCACTTTCGTGCCTCCGATGTAAAACACGTCGCATACCGATGCGATGGTTTCGAGCGTCACATCCGTCTCTTCGGCAGCCAGACCGTATCCCAAACGCGCCCCGTCTAAGAAGAGCGGCAAGCGGTATTCCTTGCATACGGCAGCAATGGCTTCCAGCTCACTCCGCGTATAAAGTGTTCCGTACTCCGTGGGATGAGAAAGATAAACCATTCCGGGATTCACCATGTGGGCATACGCTTCATCGGCAAAAAAGTTTTTCAGATACCGGCTTAACATCCCGGCTTCCATCTTGCCCTCCCGGTGCGGAACGGGTAAAACCTTGTGTCCGCCCGCCTCAATCGCTCCCGCCTCATGCTGGTTGATGTGTCCGGTTTCGGTGGCAACCACCCCCTCGTAAGGCCGGAGCAAAGCATCTATCACCGTGGCGTTTGTTTGGGTTCCTCCTACTAAAAAATAAACTTCGGCGTCGGGACATCCGCAGGCTTGGCGTATCTTGCGGCGTGCTTCCTCACAGTAACAGTCTTCCGTATAACCCGGAGTTTTTTCCATATTGGTAGCGGCAAGACGCTCCATAATCAGCGGATGTGCGCCTTCCAAATAATCACATTCAAAATTTTGCATGGCTCTTGTTTATTTAAAATGTCAGGTAAAAGTACAGATTTTCTGTGAGACACGGCAAGAAGGCATATAAATTTTGTGTTTGATAGCATCGAAATAACAGATTATTTTGATAACTTTGCGCCCGTTATGACACAATGGATGTGCAACATACGATTAAGTCTGTTCATGACATCATGCCGAGGCTTCTTGTCGGAGGATATGAGTATATCTGCCTCGGGAATCTGTACGCTTACTTTTCTTTATCCGGACAACTCTTAATTTGAACTCTATATGGAATTTATCATTGACTTTATTTTGCATATCGACCGGTACATGATTGAAATAGTACAGGATTATCATTTGTGGACGTATGCAATTTTGTTCTTAATCATTTTCTGCGAAACCGGACTGGTTGTCACGCCCTTTCTTCCGGGCGATTCGCTGCTCTTCGTTTCGGGAGCGATTGCCGCTCAGCCCGATGTTCCACTCAGCGTGAATCTTTTAGCTTTGATTTTGTTTGCCGCTGCCGCCCTCGGAGACAGTTGCAACTACGAGATAGGGCGTTTCTTCGGGCACAAGCTGTTCAGGAATCCCCACTCCCGCATATTCAAGCAAGAATATCTGGAGAAAACCCACGACTTTTATCGGAAATACGGAGGAAAGACCATCGTTATCGCCCGTTTTGTTCCCATCGTGCGCACGCTGGCGCCTTTTGTAGCCGGAATGGGGAAAATGCACTATTATTATTTTATTATATATAACCTGCTCGGCGCGGCAGCTTGGGTTGGCATATTCTGTTATGCCGGTTATTTCTTTGGCGACATTCCCTTTGTGCAAGAAAACTTAAAGCTGGTGCTGGTTGCCATTATTGTGATATCTATACTTCCTGCCGTAATCGAGACATTGCGCGCTAAACTGAAAGCAAATAAGAGATAAACTATAATTAAAAACTACTGCAAATGAAAAATTCACTCTTTAGCCGTTTTGCCCCTAAGGAAACTAAGTTTTTTCCGTTATTGAAACAATTGTCTGAAATCGTGTTGTCAGCTTCTGAGCTGTTAATGGAGAGTTTGAAACACGAATCTCCGGAAGAGAGAAGCGAATACTACAAGAAGATTAAAGACGTGGAACGACAGGGAGACCAGTTGACAAATCGTATTTTTGAAGAACTGGGGAAAACGTTTATCACCCCATTCGACAGAGAAGACATCCACGATTTGGCATCATCGACCGATGATATTATAGACTGTATAAACAGCGCAGCGAAGCGTATCGCCATCTATAATCCCCGTTCTATTTCGGATAGTGGCAAAGAGTTGGCTGTATTGATTCACGAAGGCGCTGTACATATATGTAAAGCGATGGATGAGCTGGAAACATTCTCGAAGAAACCCGCTTCGTTGCGCGAGTGTTGCTTACAACTCCATCAGATAGAGAATCATGCCGACGATGTTTATGAACTGTTTATCACCCGACTTTTCCGCGAAGAGAAAGATTGCATCGAGATTCTTAAAACAAAAGAAATCATGCAGTGCTTAGAGAAGACAACCGATGCTGCCGAGCATGTAGGAAAAGTGTTAAAGAGCCTGATAGTGAAGTATGCTTAATTAAAACAACAGAAGCGGATAACATAAGTATATGGAACTATTAATAACCATCATCGTTTTAGCACTGATATTCGATTACATTAACGGATTTCATGATGCTGCGAATTCAATAGCGACAATCGTTTCTACTAAAGTCCTTACACCTTTTCAAGCTGTGGTGTGGGCGGCATGTTTTAATTTCGTGGCTTTTTTCATAGCCAAGTATATTATTGGCGATTTCGGTATCGCCAATACCGTATCGAAAACGGTTTTCGAAGATTACATCACCTTACCTATTATCTTGTCAGGAGTAATTGCCGCCATTATCTGGAATTTGTTTACTTGGTGGAAAGGAATTCCTTCTTCTTCGTCTCATACTTTGATTGGCGGATTTGCCGGTGCAGCAATCATGGCACACGGTTTTGAAGCCATACAGCTTAATATCATTCTGAAAATAGCAGCCTTTATTTTTCTTGCACCTTTTATTGGTATGATTGTGGCATTCGGATTTACGCTGATTGTCCTGAATCTGTGTAAGAAATCGCGCCCGCATACAGCCGAAATGTGGTTTAAGAAACTTCAGCTGGTTTCTTCCGCCTTGTTCTGTATCGGTCACGGACTGAATGATTCTCAGAAAGTGATGGGTATCATTGCTGCAGCGATGATAGCAGCCCATTCACAAGGGTTAGGTATGGGAATAAACAGCATAGCCGATTTGCCCGACTGGGTTGCCTTTTCTTGCTTTACAGCTATCTCGCTCGGAACCATGTCGGGAGGATGGAAAATTGTAAAGACGATGGGAAACAAGATTACGCGCGTTACTCCGCTCGAAGGCGTAGTAGCGGAAACAGCCGGTGCTTTTACGTTGTATCTCACTGAGTATTTGAAAATACCCGTCAGTACAACGCATACTATCACGGGCGCCATTATCGGTGTGGGGGCTACCAAACGCTTGTCGGCAGTTCGTTGGGGAGTTACCCGTAGCCTGATGACTGCTTGGGTATTGACGATACCTGTCAGCGCGTTGCTTGCCGCCGGTATTTATTTTGTTGTGAATCTCTTTTGTTAAGAATATATTTATTAACGGGCTTTAAAATCGTCCGAAGAAGAGAACGGAGTGCAAATAAAAATGTATATTTGCAGATTGCTAATAATTTAAGATTGTATTATGTCGTGTATTTTACATATTGAAACATCAACGGATGTATGTTCCGTAGCAGTGAGTCAGGACGGAGCTTCTATTTTTTCGAAAGAAGACTTCAACGGGCCTTCTCATGCTGTAACGTTAGGCGTCTTTGTAGACGAAGCGCTATCGTTTGCCGATAGTCATGCGATTCCGGTCGATGCAGTGGCAGTAAGCTGTGGTCCGGGGTCGTACACCGGACTGCGTATCGGGGTATCGATGGCGAAAGGTATCTGTTACGGACGTAATATTCCGCTTATCGGACTGCCTACACCGGAAGTAATGTGTGTTCCCATCTTGCTTTTTCATGACTTGCCGGAAGACGCATTGCTTTGTCCGATGATAGATGCACGGCGAATGGAAGTCTATGCAGCCGTTTACGACCGCTCTTTGAAAGCAAAGCGGGCTATTTCGGCTGATATTATCGATGAAAATTCATACGCCGGTTTTTTGGCAGAACATCCTGTTTACTTCTTTGGAAACGGTGCGGAGAAGTGTCGCTCGAAGCTGACGCATCCGAATGCCCATTTTATCGAAAATATAAATCCGCTGGCTAAGTGGATGTTTCCGCTTGCAGAAAAAGAGATGGCACGCGAAAACTTTAAAGATGTGGCATATTTTGAACCGTTCTATCTGAAAGAGTTTGTCACCTCTGTGCCTAAAAAACTTCTTTAAGCGGTTATAGGCGCATTGAAATCCGGTTCTGAAACCTTTAAAAAGATATTGGGATATTTGATGTAAAACATACGCTTGGTTGATGAACTTCGCTGCGTGGTCTTCATGAATTTGTCCCAATGTTTTTTTGATAGAAATAAGATACCTGCCGGAAGTTTTTACATTTAATGTCATACGTCGAACCATGAAGCCGGAAACAGGTGAGAAAACCTTTCATCTCTGTCTGATGGTTTCTATTTAGTTATAAATTAGAATGGAATACAATACGCAGAAACGTAAATTGCCGTTGCCGGAATACGGACGTAGCGTGCAAAACATGGTAGATTATGCGCTGACTATCGAAGACCGTGAAGAACGTCAGCGTTGTGCCAATACAATAATTAATATAATGGGAAATATGTTTCCACTTTTGCGCGATGCTTCTGATTTTAATCGCAAGTTGTGGGACCATTTGGCCATAATGTCCGATTTTAAGTTGGATATCGACTATCCCGTAGAAATAGTGAAAAAGGAAGAGTTGGAAGTTAAGCCTGAGCGAATCCCTTATTTACAGCATAATATTCGTTATCGTCATTACGGGCGGTTTGTTCAGGATTTGATAAAAATAGCATCTGATTTTGAAGAAGGCGACGAGAAAAAGCAACTGGTAAATCTGATAGTCAACCACATGAAAAAAGATTATGTGACATGGAATAAAGATGGAGTGGAGGATACGAAGATATTGGAAGATCTTTATGAACTGTCGGACGGAAAGATAAAATGTTCTATCGAAGACGTACGCTTTTTCGAGCAACGCACGTTTAATTCGCGTCGTCGTCCGGCAAACAATAATCAGTCGAAGAAAAAATATAATAACCAAAACCAATAAAAACGGACGTATTATGGCTTCGTTTGTAATTGAAGGAGGACATAAGCTACACGGAGAGATTATTCCGCAAGGGGCTAAGAATGAGGTCTTGCAACTGCTTTGCGCCACGTTGCTTACCGAAGAAGAAGTAACCATTAGTAATGTGCCTAACATCTTGGATGTTAACAATCTGATTCAGATGTTGCGCGACATGGGGGTTGAAGTCTCGAAAAAGTCGGGAGATACTTATACGTTTAAAGCAGCAACAATAGATAGGGAATATTTGGAAAGCGAAGAATTCCTTACCCGTTGTTCGAAGTTGCGCGGCTCTGTGATGCTTGTGGGACCGCTGTTAGCCCGTTTCGGCAAGGCTTTGATAGCCAAACCGGGAGGAGATAAAATAGGTCGTCGCCGTTTGGATACGCATTTCTTGGGTATTCAAAAATTAGGCGCTTCTTTTGATTACGATGCTTCGAGAGGCGTTTTTAAAATCTATGCCGATCGATTGAAGGGTACGTTCATGTTGCTTGATGAGGCCTCGATAACCGGAACAGCCAATATCATCATGGCAGCCGTGTTAGCAGAAGGAACTACCACTATTTATAACGCAGCCTGCGAACCCTATATTCAGCAGCTTTGCCGGATGCTGAACCGCATGGGAGCCCGTATATCCGGTATCGCTTCAAATCTGTTGACTATTGAGGGGGTTGAATCACTGAAAGGATGCACGCATACTGCTTTGCCCGATATGATTGAAGTGGGGAGCTTTATCGGCATGGCTGCAATGACAGGTAGCGAAATACTCATAAAAAACGTCTCGTATGATAACCTCGGTATCATACCCAACAGTTTCCGCCGTTTAGGTATTCAAATCGAACAGCGGGGGGATGATATCTTGGTTCCGCAACAAGACCATTATCAGATAGAATCATTCATTGACGGTTCTATCATGACTATAGCGGATGCTCCGTGGCCCGGACTTACCCCCGACTTGCTGAGCGTAATGCTTGTTGTGGCTACGCAGGCGAAAGGTAGCGTGTTGATTCATCAAAAGATGTTTGAAAGTCGCTTGTTTTTTGTTGATAAACTGATTGATATGGGGGCACAGATTATTTTGTGCGACCCTCATCGGGCGGTAGTTATCGGTCATGACCGGAACTTCAATTTACGTGGCGGAAACATGTCATCGCCTGATATTCGTGCCGGTATTGCTTTGTTGATTGCTGCCCTGAGCGCTGAAGGAATCAGCCGTATCCATAACATTGAGCAGATAGACCGCGGATATCAAAACATCGAACAACGACTGACGGCGCTTGGCGCACGTATCACCCGTATAGAATAAAGACTCATTATGATAAAGAAAGACGAAGTTTTTAAAATCGGAATTCTCAATAAGCCGCACGGAATCAAGGGTGAACTGTCGTTTACCTTTACTGATGATATATTCGACCGTGTAGACGATTGCGATTATTTGATTTTGCTGTTAGACGGTATTTTGGTTCCTTTCTTTCTCGAGGAATACCGTTTCCGTTCTGACAATATGGCTTTGGTAAAGTTTGAGGGAATTGATTCGGCAGAAGTGGCACGGAGATTCACCAATGTCGAAGTGTATTTTCCTAAGAAATACATGGATGAACAAGACGAAATCACTTCGTGGAACTTCTTTGTCGGCTTTCAGGTAAAAGATGTCCGTCACGGTGATTTAGGGTCTATTGTAGATGTGGATGATGCTACTATAAACGTATTGTTTGTTATTGAGAAAGAAGGCAAAGAACTATTGCTTCCGGCGCATGAAGAATTTATTGTAGGATTGGATAAAAAGAAAAAGATTCTGACCGTAGACATACCTGAAGGGTTATTGGATTGACAGACATGGGGAAAAGAAACCGTAAAGCGTTTTGGCATAACGTTAAGTTTAAATATAAGCTGACGATTATCAATGAAAATACTTTGGAAGAAGTAGTAGGCATCCATGTGTCTAAACTGAACGGGCTTTCGGTTTTGCTTTGCGTATGTACGGCTATTTTTGTGATTGCGGCACTGATAATAACTTTCACTCCGTTGCGCAATTACTTGCCCGGTTATATGAACAGCGAGGTGCGTAAACAGGTTGTATCGAATGCGTTGCGTGCCGATTCACTCCGGTTGGCGTTAGAACGCCAGAACCATTATATTATGAATGTTCAGGATATTATCAGCGGCAGGGTGAAAGCCGATACCGTCCTTTCGATAGACTCTCTTACAAACGTGCGCGCCGAGAATTTGATGGAACGGACTAAGGAAGAAGAAGATTTCCGTAAGCAGTATGAAGAAAAAGAACGTTATAATCTTACTGCGGTAAGAGATGTCAGCGACGCGGCGGGATTGATATTTTACCGTCCTCTTCGGGGAGTGGAAACAACAGCTTTTAATCCTGAAAAGAAACATTTCGGCATCGACTTTACCGCAAGTCCTAATGGGAGTATTCTTTCTGCACTCGATGGTACGGTTATATTGGCAGCTTATACGGCGGAAGCCGGTTATGTGATACAGATACAGCATACACAGAATTTCATTACGGTTTATAAGCACTGTGGTTCGTTGATAAAGCGAGAGGGCGACCGGGTAAAAGGAGGTGAAGTTATCGCTTTAGTGGGGACCAAAGGCGACACAGAGAATGGTAAACCTTATATTCATTTTGAATTGTGGCATAAAGGAAATCCGATTAACCCGGAAAAATATATAGTCTTTTGATAGTATGAAAAAACAAATAGCGATATTAGGTTCAACAGGTTCTATTGGTACACAGGCCTTGCAGGTGGTGGAAGAACATCCCGACTTGTATGAAGTTTACGCACTGACCGCAAATAATAAGGTGGAACTGCTGGCAGAGCAAGCCCGGAAGTTCATGCCCGAAGCCGTAGTTATAGCCAATGAAGATAAATACATTCAGTTAAAAGAGGCGCTGTCTGATTTGCCGATAAAGGTTTATGCCGGGACTGATGCCTTGTGTCAGATTGTAGAGTCGGGGCCTATTCATATTGTACTTACGGCAATGGTAGGTTATGCCGGACTGCGTCCTACTATAAATGCCATTAAGGCCGGAAAGACCATTGCGTTGGCAAATAAAGAAACACTGGTTGTTGCCGGTGAATTGATTAATGATTTGGCTTCGCAATACCATACACCGATACTTCCTGTCGATTCGGAACACTCGGCTATATTCCAATGTTTGGAGCGTGAGAATCCGGTACATAAGATAATCCTGACGGCATCGGGAGGACCTTTCCGGACACTGACAATGGAACAGCTCCGTTCGGTTACAAAAGAACAAGCCTTGAAACATCCGAATTGGCACATGGGAGCAAAAATCACGATTGATTCGGCTTCGATGATGAACAAAGGATTTGAAGTGATAGAAGCTAAATGGCTATTTGGCGTACGTCCCGACCAAATCGAGGTTGTGGTACATCCTCAGTCGGTCATTCATTCGATGGTAGAATTTGAAGACGGAGCGGTGAAGGCACAGTTGGGAGTACCCGATATGCGTTTGCCTATCCAGTACGCTTTTTCTTATCCTCGGCGCGAACATTTGTCGGGCGAACGGCTGGATTTTGCCAAATATAGTACACTGACATTCGAAGCCCCCGATACTACGCGCTTCCGTAATCTGGCTTTGGCATACGAAGCTTTACATCAGGGTGGAAATATGCCTTGCATTGTCAATGCGGCAAACGAAGTAGTCGTTTCGGCTTTCTTGAAAGACCAGCTATCTTTCCTGAAGATGAGCGAAGTGATAGAAAAAGCCATGTCGATGGTTCCTTTTATCAAAGTTCCCACGTATAACGATTATGTGGAAACCGATGCGGAAACACGGCGTATTGCAGCCGAATTAGTGATTAACGGGATGAATAAGTAATAGTAACAAAACAGATAATAAAGAATAACGTAGAATGGAAACATTTTTAATTCGTGCCCTTCAGTTAATACTCAGCTTATCGTTGTTGGTAATTGTCCATGAGGGAGGACACTTTTTCTTTGCGCGTCTCTTCAAGATTCGTGTGGAGAAGTTTTATATTTTTTTCGATCCGTGGTTTTCATTATTTAAGTTTAAGCCCAAAAACAGCGACACAGAATACGGTATAGGTTGGCTTCCGTTAGGAGGATATTGTAAGATCTCCGGAATGATTGACGAATCAATGGATACGGAACAGATGAAAAAGCCGGCCCAGCCGTGGGAGTTCCGTTCAAAACCGGCGTGGCAGCGTCTGCTGGTCATGATTGGAGGTGTAATGATGAACTTCATATTGGCATTGATTATTTATTCCATGATTTTGTTTACGTGGGGCGACCAGTATATTGCTTTGAAAGATATGACCCACGGCATGAAATTCAATGAAACCGCTCAAAATATCGGTTTCCGTGATGGCGATATCTTGAAATCGGCAGACGGTAAAGAACTTGAACGGTTCGATATGGATATGGTTCGCAGCATCGTTGAGGCTCGCGAAGTTACCGTATTGCGTGAGGGAGAAGAGAAAAAAATTCTCATGCCTGAACTCAGTTTGTTAGATGTGGCTAAAGAAGACCCTATGTTTGTTGACGTATTTTATCCTAACGTAGTCGATTCGGTTATAGCCGGGGGAGGTTTTGCTAAAGCAGGCATACAGTCGGGCGATTCTTTGCTGGCTGTAAATGAAACGTCCATTCATTCATGGAATGAGTTTCAAGACGAGATGGGCAAATTGCAGACACAGGCAGAATTAGAAAAGAAAGAAACAGCCTCATTTTCGTTAGTTTATTCGCGTAATGGGATGCGCGATACCGTGGAGGTGCAGACCAACAAGCAGTTTAAAGTAGAAGCTACGGGCGGATTGCTCGATTATAAGCCTACCGTCTTAAGTTATGGTTTCTTCGAATCCTTCCCGGCCGGAATTACTTTGGGTGTCAATACGCTGAACGGATACGTAAGCGACATGAAGTATGTCTTTACGAAAGAAGGAGCGAAAAGCGTGGGAGGTTTCGGAACGATAGGAAGCATCTTCCCGAAAGTATGGGATTGGGAACGGTTCTGGTCTATGACGGCATTCCTTTCTATCATATTGGCATTCATGAATATCCTGCCCATTCCGGCTTTAGACGGCGGACATGTGCTTTTCTTGCTTTATGAAATTATCGCCCGTCGGAAACCAAGCGATAAATTCTTGGAATATGCGCAAATGGTGGGAATGTTCCTGCTTTTTGGGCTTCTTATCTGGGCAAACTTTAATGATGTGCTGAGGTTTTTGTTTTAATCTGATTGAATGAGAAGTATAAGTACACGCAGGCTGTGTTTCATCCTTATGGGAATTTGTTTCCGGATGGCTCTTTTTGCCTCCGGTACTTATACTTCTTTTACCATAAACCATTTACAGGGACTGTCGAACAGCGCGGTTTTAGACGTGTTTAAAGACAGTCTGGGACTGATGTGGCTGGGTACGTACGACGGCCTGAACTGTTACGACAGCAGAGAAATCACCGTCTACCGTACCGACTTCTCTAAAGAGAGAACACTGGATAACAACATCATCTCCCGTATCCAAGATGCCGGAAACCGTAATATCTGGGTACAGAGTTTTTCGGGCATCAACTTGTTTTCCACCGATTCATTGTCGGTTATTGATAACTATCGCTTTCCAGATGAGGAAACAATGATTCATTCCAATAGGCAGGGGAACAGTTGGGTATTGGGCAATAAGCATTTATATTATTATAATACCTACCACAAACGGTTCATCAAAATCCTTGAGCTGAATTTCCGGGCGGAAAGTTTGCGAAACAGTGCCTTTGTCGATTCAAAAGGCGTGCTGCATGTCATTCCCGACCGGGGTACACAGATGTTCCATTTTGCCTTGAACTCGTTTTCAAATGATTCTGCTCAAACCAAGCTCCAAGTATCTTCTTCGTCTTTACATGCCGTACCTATTGTAAAGACCTATTCACAGAATGGGATAATTTGTTTTATAGATTCCACAGACGATTTGTATTTTTACGATGTCGCCCATAAATCGAAAGTTTATATCCGTAACGTGCGCAGCTTGGTTGAAAAGTATGGTTCGTTTGTTAATATCCTGTCCTTTCATGACGATATCCTCATTATGCTTCATACCGGAGGGTTGTTGCGCTTAACCGCTTCTAATCAATATTCTGAAGAAAGGTTCAGGGAAGATTTGCGTATCTTTTCTGTATACGTCGATTCTTCTCAGGGTATTTTATGGTTGGGTACAGACGGGGCGGGTGCTGTGAAGCTGGCGCAAAAGAATACGTTGGTCACGAATTTGATTTTAGAGAAACTGTCGCCGACTATAAACGGACAGGTTAGAGGGATTATGACCGACAGGGAAGGAACGCTTTGGATAGGAACTAAAGGAGACGGCTTGTTGCGTATACCTCATTATCAGGATGATACGAATTTTGAAGGAGACGTTTATTCGCCCAAAGGGAAATACTCTTTTTCTGCTTATGCGCGTAAGGCAGATTTTTATCCGGTGTTTTCGCTGAAAAAGAAGCGCAGAAGTGATGATTTTTGGGTAGGTATGGCCGATTCGGTACTCTATTACTATTCGTATGAACACGATAAGCTGTTGCCCGTAAGAGGTTCGATGGGAAATCGTGTTGCCGAAATCCACGGGGTTTACGAGGAAAACGACTCTATACTTTGGCTTGCCACGTTGGGGAGCGGAATAATCAAAGTTTCGCTGGACGGGAAAAGCGGGTATTCCCGTGCTAAAAAGACCGAACCTGTGCGCTGTTTTTCCGGTCGGGAAGAAGTGCTGGAATTTTCTTCCGTACTGGTGCAGGGCGATTCCGTTTTATGGTTCGGAAGCCGGGGAAAAGGATTGGTAAAATATGCTTTGAGGCAAGAAAAGTTTCAGGTTTACTCACTTTGCGACATGTTAGGCAAGGCAGTCGACGACATTCTGTGCCTGTGTGCTTACGATGCCGACCGTTTTTTTGTGGGGACTACCGCGGGATTGGTATCGGTTTCAGTGAAAGACTCTTGCGTACAGCCCGTTTACATCGGGCGTGAACAAGGTTTGTTCAACGAAATGATTCACGGTATCGTAAAAGACGGTATAGGGATGTTATGGTTGGGTACGAACCGAGGAATGATTAAATACGACCCCGTAAGCGGAGGTTCTTATACGTATTATTATAGCAAAGGCATTGAAATCGGTGAGTTTAGCGATGACAGTTACTATCGTTGTCCCTATACGGGAAATATCTTTTTGGGAGGGGTAAACGGGCTGTTGTGGTTAGACAGCTCGCGCTCTTCGGCGTTGGAATATTATCCGCCGTTGGTATTGCGCCGGTTGGTGGTCGACCGTAAAGAGGCTTCTTTAGACGATTTTTATTCGCCCGACCGTAAGGCAATCGTCTTGTCGGAAGGGCAAAATACATTCTCTTTACAGTTTGTGGCGTTGGATTACCTGAACCCCGACATTGAGTATGCCTATATACTTGAAGGTTACAGTGACAAATGGAGCTTTTTCTCGAAAGAAAACGAGGCCGTATTCCACCGCGTTCCGCCGGGTGAGTACCTGTTCCGCGTGCGTTATAAAAAAGACGTGCTCGATACGGTTTACGAAGAATATTCCGTGGCAGTGAAAATCGTTCCCTATTGGTACCATTCTCAGATAACCTACACCATACTGGTGGTAATTGTCGTGTTGCTGCTGACGCTTTGGATGTATCGGCTTCACCGGAAAGGCTTTTTCGACCGTCTGGCATTGGCATGGGCAGCCTCGCGCGAGGAACTTCAGGCAAAACGTCAGGCGGAAGCCGGATTGGTTGAGTCGGCTTTGGGAAAATGGGCAGCCGATTTCCCGAATTGCCGTCAGCCCGAACAGATACGTTTCGTAGAACGCTTCATCGAAACATTAGACGAGAACATCAGCCGTGAAGACTTAGGTTCTACCTTCATGGCAGAAAAGATGAACATGAGCACCCGCCAGTTTTACCGGAAAGTAAAAGAGCTGTCCGGACTTCCTCCCAGCGATTTCATCAAGAAATACCGTTTGGAACGCGCCTCCCAACTGCTGTTAGAAACCGACCTTACTATCCAAGAAGTAATAGAAAGCATCGGCATCTCCAGCCGCCCTTATTTCTACAAAGAGTTTTCCCGCCGTTACGGAACCACTCCGAAACTCTATCGTGAGCAACATAAGAACGCCCGTTGATTCTCATTTCACAAAGAGAAATTTTCTGTCGGCATACCCCTCCAAAACGCTACCGTTAGCGTTGGTCATTCCATGCGGTAGCGTTGCCCTGTTCTTCCCATAGTGTTGCCCGGTTCTATGGGTAGAAATTTTTAGCCGTTTACTAATGTAGGGGCGTATTGCATACGCCCGAAACATCCATATAAACAACCATGCGGCATTCTGGGCGTATGCGATTACGTCACTACAAGCTATTGGATGTATGTCTCTTTTTATTCTCTTATTGTTTTTCAATGTTCTTTATTTGCATAAACCTGAATTTTCTATTGTTCTCTAATTTGTATATTGTATTTGTAAATAGTTGAAATACAATATATAATAATGTTCTGTATTCGTGTACTGGATTCTTTTGTCAGACTTTTTATGAGAGCATTGGAATAATGTCTTTTTTGAGGAAACTTATAGAAGCAGAGCTTTCTAATTTTGTGAAAGTGAAAATGAAAACAACCTTTTAAAAAACCTTATTGTTTATAATATGCTACGGAAACTTGTATATTGTTTGGCTGCCGGTATCGTTGCTCTTCCGGTTTTAGCGCAATCGGAGCGTGTGTCTGATTATGTCAATCCCATTATCGGTACGAATGGAATGGGGCATACGTTTCCCGGTGCTTGTGTTCCGTTCGGATTGGTGCAGTTGAGTCCGGACACGGATACGATTCCCCATAATGTGAACGGAGAATACCAGAAAGATGCTTATAAATATTGTGCCGGTTATCAGTATTCCGACCCTACGATTGTGGGCTTCAGTCATACCCACCTGAGCGGTACAGGACATTCTGATTTGGGAGACATTCTTATCATGCCTGCCACGGGCGAACTGAAACTGAATCCCGGACGGGCTTCTCATCCCGAAGAAGGTTACCGTTCACGTTACAGCCATGCTACCGAGCGTGTGTCGGCGGGATATTACGAAGTCAAGTTGGATGATTACGGGGTAAAAGCCCAGCTTACCGCCACTCCCCGCGTGGGTGTACATAAATATACGTTTCCCGCAGCTACCGACGGGCATCTTGTTCTGGATTTGACGCATGGCATTTATAATTACGACGGAAAAGTGCTTTGGGCGAACCTGCGGGTAGAAAACGATACTTTGCTTACGGGATACCGCATAACCAACGGGTGGGCGCGTACCAACTATACGTATTTTGCCATCTCTTTTTCTCAGCCGATAAAAGAATACGGCTATGTGGATAAAAAGAAACCGATGTACACCGGTTTTTGGCGACGCTTCAATATGGAGAAAAACTTCCCTGAAATGACAGGACGTTCTATCGTGTCTTATTTTAATTTCGATACTTCGGCTTCACCTGAGTTGGTTGTCAAGGTAGCTCTTTCCGCCGTCAGTACGGAGGGCGCTCTGAAAAATCTGGCAGCCGAAGCAGGCGGAAAAACGTTTGAGCAGATAGCCGCTTCGGCAGCCGATAGCTGGAACGGTGCGCTCAGCCTGTTTGAAGTAGAGGGTACTGAGGACGAGAAAGCCATGTTCTACACCTCGCTGTATCATACGATGATTAATCCTTCCGTTTATATGGATGTGGACGGTGCTTACCGCGGATTGGATCATAACATCCATCAGGCAAAAGACTTTACGAATTACACCGTATTCTCATTGTGGGACACGTATCGTGCCGAACATCCTTTCCTGAATCTGATAGCTCCGGACAAGGGTGCAGACATGGTAGAATCGATGGTTTGCCATCAGCAGCAAAGTGTTCACGGGATGCTTCCGGTATGGAGCCTGATGGGAAACGAAAACTGGTGTATGGGCGGTTATCATGGCACTTCGGTATTGGCGGATGCCATTGTGAAAAACGTATATACCACACGGACAGGCGAAGCCCTGAAAGCGATGGTAGAAACTTCGAATGTGGATTATTATGAACATATAGGCGATTACAAACGCTTGGGCTACGTTCCGTTTGAAAAAAGCAGTACGGCAGTTTCATCAACGCTGGAGTTTTCGTATGACGACTGGACGGTTTACCAGACTGCCTTGCGCTTGGGAAACAAGGAGGTGGCGGACCGTTATTATAAACGTGCGTTGAATTACCGCACGGTGTTCGATGCAGAAACCGGTTTTGCCCGCCCCCGTTACGCTGACGGCAGCTTTAAAAAAGATTTCGACCCGCTGCAAACACACGGCGAGGGCTTTATAGAAGGTAATTCGTGGAATTTCTCTTTCCACGTTCCCCACGATGTGTACGGAATGATAGACCTGATGGGCGGTGAAAAGACATTTGTGAAGCGACTGGATGATTTGTTTGAAATGCACCTCGACAAGATGTATTACGAAAAGAATGAAGACATTACGGAAGAAGGCTTGATAGGAGGCTACGTTCACGGTAACGAACCGAGCCATCACATCCCTTATCTGTACGCATGGACTTCGGAACCGTGGAAAACGCAATTCTGGACACGCGAAATAATCGACCGCATGTATCGCAATGACATCAACGGACTGAGCGGGAACGATGACTGCGGACAGATGTCGGCTTGGTACATGTTTACGGTAATGGGCTTTTATCCCGTTTGTCCGGGAACCGACCAATATGTATTGGGTGCTCCTTATTTCCCGTATCTGAAGCTGAAATTGCCCAACGGAAATACGCTGGAGATAAAAGCGCCGGGCGTGAGCGACAGCAAACGTTACGTGAAGTCATTGCGGATCAACGGCAAGCGGTACGACAAGTTGTACGTAACTCATGCCGATTTGTTGAAAGGCGGAGTTTGGGATTACGAGATGAGCAGCCGTCCCGACAAGAAGCGCGGACAGCAACCGGAAGAGAAACCTTATTCATTAACCAATGGAATTAAATAAGAAGATGAAGACACATTATTTTATTGCAGGAATGGTATTGGGGCTGATAGGCATGTCGGCATGTGGAAACCAGAAACAAACACAAGAAACCCCGGTTGAGGCGGTTGCTACGTGGGATAACTACCCCGTAGGACACATTGTATTCGATGATCAAGCTCCTCAAACTGAAGGGTCGAAAATCTATCACCGTATCGTAACCGACCCTCAAAGCTATATAGCCGAACAAGCCCGTGCGGTATTGGCTACCTTATACGACTCTCCGAATGACAGCATCGTGCCTGTAGATACGATTCATTATTCATTGGAAGATATCGACGGAATCTCTGCCAAAGGCGGAGGAAACGGGGTGGTGAGCATTTTTTACAGTACCCGCCACATTGAAAAATCGTTTGCGCAAAACGATACGGCTAAGCTGTTTTTTGAGACTCGCGGCGTGTTGCTCCATGAGTTGACACATGCCTACCAGTTGGAGCCGCAAGGTATCGGCAATTATGGAAACAGCCGTGTGTTCTGGGCGTTCATCGAAGGAATGGCAGACGCCGTACGTGTGGCAAACGGCGGATTTACGGCGGATGCCCGTCCGAAAGGCGGAAACTACATGGACGGTTATCGCACGGCAGGTTACTTCTTTGTCTGGCTGCGCGACAACAAAGACAAGGAATTTCTCCGCAAATTCAACCGGAGCACTTTAGAGGTAGTGCCGTGGTCATTTAACGGCGGAATCAAATACGCTTTGGGCGACCAATACGACATCGACGAGTTATGGCATGAATACCAAGTAGCCGTAGGCGACATCCAAGAAACCAAGTAACCATGAAACTGAGTAAGAAAATAAAAATAGGTGTGGGATTGCTTTTGTTTCCCTGCCTGCTCAACGCTGAAAACCTGACACAATACGTCAGGCCATTGGTGGGGACAGACGGATACGGCAATGTATATCCCGGTGCGCAGATACCTTTCGGGGGAATCCAAATCAGTCCGGATACCGATTCGAAATTTTATGATGCGGCTGCCGGTTATAAGTATAACCATACTTCCATATTGGGTTTCAGCCTGACTCACTTGAGCGGGACAGGTATTCCGGATTTGGGAGACTTTCTTTTCATCCCCGGAACGGGTGAAATGAAACTTGACCCCGGAACGCGCGAAAATCCCGATGAAGGCTATCGTTCTCGTTATTCGCACGACAAAGAATGGGCATCGCCCAACTATTATGCGGTAGAATTGGATGATTATGGAGTAAAAGCCGAGATGACCGCCGGGCTGCGTAGCGGCATGTTCCGTTTCACTTATCCCAAGTCGGAACAAGCGTTTATCATGATTGACATGAATCATACCCTGTGGCAGAGTTGCGAATGGGCGAACCTGCGGATGGAGAATGATTCAACAATAACCGGCTATAAACTGGTAAAAGGATGGGGCCCCGAACGCCATGTTTATTTTACCGCCGTATTTTCGAAAAAGTTGAAGAACCTGCGCTTCATGCAAGACAAGAAGCCGGTGATTTATAATACTTCCCGCTTTCGGAGCAGTTACGAGGCTTGGGGGAAGAACCTGATGGCATGTATCTCTTTTGATACCCAAGAAGGCGAGACCGTGACGGTGAAAACAGCTGTCTCGGCAGTCAGCACCGCCGGAGCACGCGGAAACCTGCGCGAACTGGACGGCATGACCTTTGATGCTTTGAAAGCAAAAGGCGTGGCCCTTTGGGAAGAAGAGTTAGGAAAATATCAGCTGACAGGCGACCGCAAGACGAAAGAAACTTTTTATACATCGGCTTATCACGCCGCTCTTCATCCGTTTGTCTTTCAAGATTCAGACGGGCAATTCCGCGGGCTGGATAAGAATATCGAGAAAGCAGAAGGCTTTACAAACTATACCACCCTGTCGTTGTGGGACACGTATCGCGCCTTGCATCCGTGGTTTAACTTGGTGCATCAGGATGTAAATGCGGATATTGCTAACTCCATGCTGGCACATTATGACAAGAGTGTGGAACGGATGCTTCCTATTTGGTCGTTCTACGGAAACGAAACATGGTGTATGATAGGTTATCACGCCGTGTCGGTATTGGCAGATATGATAGTAAAAGGAGTGAAAGGCTTTGATTACGAACGGGCTTACGAAGCAATGAAAACCACGGCAATGAACAAACATTTCGATTGTCTGCCTGAATACCGTGCAAACGGTTACGTACCTTTCGATAAAGAAGCCGAATCTGTCTCTAAGACTTTGGAATATGCTTACGATGATTATTGCATCGCACAAGCGGCAAAAGCGTTGGGAAAAACGGACGATTATCACTACTTCCTGAACCGTTCGCTTTCATACCAGACGTTGATTGACCCGGAAACAAAGTACATGCGGGGTAGGGATACGCAAGGTAACTGGCGTACGCCCTTCAGTCCGATAGCTTATCAGGGACCGGGCTCGGTAAACGGATGGGGCGACATAACCGAAGGTTTTACGATGCAGTATACATGGTACGTGCCTCACGATGTACAGGGATACATCAATCTGGCTGGGAAGAAGCTCTTTCAGAAACGGTTGGATGAACTCTTTACGGTAGAATTACCCGATGACATCCCCGGTGCTCACGATATTCAAGGACGTATTGGAGGTTACTGGCACGGCAACGAGCCCTGTCACCACATAGCCTACCTCTACAACTATTTAGGACAGCCGTGGAAATGCCAGAAGTGGATACGCGAAATCGCATCCCGTTTTTACGGAAACGAACCGGGGTCTTTGAGCGGAAACGACGACTGTGGACAGATGTCGGCATGGTATATGTTCAACTGTCTTGGTTTTTATCCGGTAGCCCCCTCTTCGAATGTGTATAACATCGGTTCGCCGTGTGCCGCAGGTTTGACCTTAACCCTAAGTAACGGTAAACAAATCAGGATGACCACCGAAAACTGGTCGGCAACCAACGTTTATGTCAAAGAATTGTTGGTAAACGGAAAGAAATACAGCAAATCTTATCTGACGTACGATGACATAAAAAACGGGGTTGAATTACATTTCGTAATGGGCGAAAAGCCCAATTACAAACGTGGCATTTCGAAAGAAGATATTCCTCAGTCTATTTCTTTGCCGGGAAAAACAGTTTTATATAAGAAACAGAGTGTTAATCGTTAACCCTTTAGTTATTAACCTTTAATGTAATAAAAATATGAAAACAAAACTCTTGGTGCATTCCATGAAGGGGATGCACTACAAATCCTTAGCGGCTATGTTGGTTTGTGGCAGTTTAGGAACATCTTTTGCTGCCGGATGGAGTTCTCCTGCTGAAATGTCTTTACCGGCAACAAAAATTGTTCAGCAGGCTCGTACTGTAACAGGTGTGGTACTGGATAAGGAAAACGTTCCGATTATTGGAGCTACGGTTGTTGTGGAAGGTACATCAACAGGAGTGATAACTGATTTGGATGGAAAGTATTCGATAGATGTACCGGCAGGTAAGAATAAATTGCAAGTTTCTTATATCGGCTATTCAACTGTAAGTGTAGACGTAAGTTCTCGCTCAACGGTCAATGTTACGCTGTTTGAAGAAGCTATTAATATGCAAGAAGTTGTTGTGGTTGGTTATAATACGGTAAAAAGAAGTCAGCTGACCGGTGCGGTAGATATGGTAAAAAGTGAAAAAATAGCCGATCAAACTTCTGCAACATTGGAAGATCGTTTGCAGGGAAAAGTTGCCGGCTTGATGATTTCTACCGGATCTGGACAGCCGGGAACAGCCGATGTTAAGATTCGTATTCGTGGTACAGGCTCAATCAATGGCTCCAATACACCTCTTTATATTTTAGACGGAGTGATGATTGAAGCGGCTCAGTTTGCTTCGTTAAATGCTGATGATATCGCTGATATTCAAGTGCTGAAAGATGCTTCGGCGACGGCCATTTACGGTTCGCGCGGCTCTAATGGTGTGATTGTGATAACCAGTAAAAGAGGAAAGGAAGGACGTACACAAGTAAACTATAATCTGAAATTAGGGACTTCTATCATGCGCGGGTTAAAGAATCGGATGATGACAGGGGCTGAAAATATATTGTATCAAACTTATTGCGCAGAACAGAATCCGGACTCCAATCAATATCCGTTAATGCATTTGCTTAGTCTTGAAATGAAAGAACAGCAAGGTACGATTACCGCAAGTGAGTTGGCAGAATTGGATGCCGGACGTGACCGTTTGGCTACGGCTCGTGCTACGGACACTGATTATTTGGACCTGATGACACAAAACGGTTTCTCTATGGAACATAATGTGTCGGTTAACGGAGGTAATGAAAAAACTAAATTTTATGTATCCGGTTCTTTCTTGAAGCAAGATGGTATCTTAAAAGAATCGGGTCTGACCCGTTATTCCGGACGTTTTAATTTAGACCATAAGATTAGTCGGGTTTTCGATTTCGGGGTAAGTGCCAACATTGGTTATTCAGATACCAAGTTATCCGACCCTGATTATGATGAAAGTGGTAATAGACAGAGCTGGATGAATCCGTGGTTTACTACCTATCTGGCTTATCCGTATGAAGATCCCGATAATTGGTTTAATGGAGATAATCCGACGCTGATAACTAAGTATTATCACCGTAAAAAAGGTTTGTTGCGTTTGGTTGGTTCTGCTTATCTGAATATTCATATAACGGATTGGTTACGGTTTAAAACTAATTTCGGTATGGATTACTATGGACGGAAAACAACAAGTACATTAGACCGTGAGCACCCGAAGGCTGTTTCTAATCATGGATATATGTCACAAGCTACTTCAGATATGCGCCGCTATACTTGGACTAATACCTTGAATTTTGTACAGACATTTAACGATATTCACTCTTTGTCTGGTGTCGCAGGATTCGAATTATATGATGGTGTGTATTCTGCTTTTAATCAAACAGGATATGATTTAGACCCATTTATGATGGATTCGCCGGCTGGTATTGGAGATAAGACTGGAGCATCGGATAATCCGCCTACTATCGGAGGAAGTAAAACGCATAGTAACTTGATGTCATTCTTCACTCAATGGAATTATACTTTGAAAGACCGATATAATTTCTCTGCAAGTGTGCGTTACGATGAGTCTTCTAAATTTATAGGAAGCAATAAAGGTGCGGCATTCTGGTCTGTCGGAGCTGCTTGGGATATCAGTAAAGAAGATTTCATGAGCCGTTTTGAGAAAATCAATCAGTTGAAAGTGCGTGCCAGTTATGGTACAACCGGTAATCAGGATGGTATCAGTGATTTCGGGACATTTAACGGATATTCTAAAACTTCGTATAATGGAATTTCGGGATATTATCACAGCGTTTTGGGTAATGCCGACTTGAAATGGGAAACCTCTGAGCAATTTGATCTGGGAGCCGATTTACGCATGTTTGATAGCCGTTTGAATGTTTCGGCAGATTTCTATATAAAGAATACAAGAGATTTGTTGATGGATAAGAAAATTTCGCAGACATCCGGTTTTAGTGAAATAAAAACAAATGCCGGTTCTATTCGCAATACAGGTATTGAATTGTCAATAAGCGGAACACCTATCCGTACGGCAGACTTTGAATGGAATATCGGAGCTAATATTACGTATAATAAGAATCAGATTACCGACTTGGGTACATGGGCTAATGAAGACAACAAATTTGTGAATGGAGATTATTTGTATGAAGTTGGCAAACCTTTGGGTACATGGTACATGGTAGAATGGGCAGGAGTAAATCCGGAAACGGGTGAAGTATGGTTCTATGATCAAAAAGGCGGAAAAACCGAAGATATTTCACAAGCACCCTTTGTTGATAAGTTTAAATCATCAGAAGTTCCTGTATTCGGCGGTTTTGATACCAATCTTACCTATAAAGGTATTTCGCTTTCGGCAAGTTTCACTTATGCCTTGAACTACTATATTATGAATGCTACCCGCTGGTATGTGGATAATCATAATTTCAATGGTAATAAGCCTGCATACATGCTGAATATGTGGCGCAAACCGGGTGATATAACTACAGTACCCCGGTTCGACACCCAGAACAATCCGAGTCCGTGGGCTTCTCAGTTCTTGGAAGATGCCTCATTCTTGCGCTTGAAAACATTACGTTTGTCATGGACACCTTCGCATAAACTGTTAGAGAAGCAGAAATTATTCCAGTCTATTAGCTTGTTCTGTCAGGGAGAAAACTTGTTTACTGTGACCGGATATTCGGGAATGGACCCTGAGGTTAGCGGTGATACAGATTATATGTCTTATCCTACTCCGATATCTGTAACTTTTGGAGTAAACATTAATTTCTAAACTTGTTAAAATACGATTATTATGAAAGCATTATATAAAAGTCTTGTTATTGCAGGCATGATGGCAGGGGTTTCATCTTGTAATTATACGGATTTGACTCCCACAGATCAGATTGACGATGGCGCAATTTACAGTTCGGTTTCTTCTTTGGAACAAACTGTAACAGGAGCGTATGGACAGATGTCAATGAAACAGATTGTCCGTGTAACAGCAGTTTTGTCGGATGATGTCATTAAAGGCGGACAGAATGGTGGTGCAGGAGATGATACATATCAGTGGACTTATACGGCTTCTACGGGTGAGCATAATGATATTTGGTCGAAAGAGTATAGTGTTATAAACCTTGTAAACCGCATTTTGCAAGGTGCAGAAAATGTACCGGCCGAGACTGACGAAGAAATAGCCTCTAAGAACAACAGCATAGCTACGGCTAAGGTGTTGAGGGCTTATAACAGTTTGCAGTTGTTGCTGTTTTTCTCTGATATCGAAAATGGCAGTTCTTATGGTATTCCGTATGTGAAAACACCTGTTGTGTTAGAAACTCCGGGACGTAACACGGTAGATGAATGTTTTGAGTATATGATTCAAGATTTGACAGAGGCTCGACCGTTATTAGAACAGGTTGCTCCTGATGACCCGTCGTACGTGTCACAAGCGGCTGTCGATGCTTTACTGGCTCGAATTTATTTGTATAAAAAAGATTACCAGCAAGCGTATAAATATGCCGATGATGCGTTAAAACAAAAACCTTTGGCAACGATGAATGAATATGCTGCTATTTGGAGTGACGACAGTGATGCGGATGTAATCTGGAAGTTAAAACGGATGGTGGGCGAAGAAACCATCGGTACGATTTTCTGGAGTGCAGATAACAGTAGTGCGTTCGAACCTTCACCGGAACTGATAGCCGATTACACTCCGGAAGATATCCGTTTGGGCATTTTTATTGGCGACGGGGTAGATCGTGACGGAGTTCCTGTCAAGCGTGTAAATAAATATAAAGGAACTGAATCGAACGTAGGGCTGGCAGACGAAAAGATACTTCGTTCTTCTGAAATGCAGTTGATTAAAGCGGAAGCCATTGCACATACAGATTTGAGCGAAGCGAATACTTTGTTAAACGAGTTGCGTAAAGAGCGTATCGAGGGTTGGACAGACGCTAACTACGGTACACTTGATGAGTTTATGGAAGAATTGCTGTTAGAGCGTCGCCGGGAATTATGTTATGAAGGACACCGTTTCTTTGATATGCGTCGTTTCGGCAAATCGCTGTATAAACCGGTTATCAAGAAAACTCTTGATGTAGGCAACTTCCGTTGGCTGATGCCTATTCCGTTGTCTGAATTGCAGGGTAATGCAGTAATAGCCGATCAGCAGAATCCGGGGTATTAATTAACGTGAGTTCGATGAATTATAACTATTTGTAAATTTGGTGATTAGCGAAAA
>ERZ779880.179-NODE-179-length-96744-cov-30.710898_pt1 | contig 96744 bp, 79 predicted proteins | sample MGYA00511555_ERZ779880 | MGnify/ENA primary metagenome ERZ779880 (study PRJEB29588, sample SAMEA2145815) | human gut metagenome | biome: human gut; feature: human-associated habitat; material: faeces | place: Denmark | collected 2008/2010 ... | reverse complement strand
CACCTGGAGACGCGACATCAAGGCGTGATGTTCCGTTCGCCGCGGGCGTTCGTGGGGTCTATGGCAACCCTACGTTACGAGCCATGCACCCAATTCATAAATGTGTCGCAAAGGGCGCTCCACATTTATTTCATTGACGGCTGTCGCCGTATAAAGTCAAAAACAAAAACAGCGACTTGTGAGCAAGCTCCCAGATCGCTGTTTCTGTTTTGACTTTGCATGGCTCGTAACTTTCAAGTTACATTACAAAATGAAATAAGATCTGCAACGCTTATGATCGATTTTCTGTTTTCATTCGTCGTTTCGCCTCGTACATTTTGGCATCGGCTTCCCGGACCACATCGTCCATGGAACGAGGCATGTTATGGTTCAGTACGGAATATCCCATGGCTACAGTAATGGGATGCTCGGAACCGTCCGGAAGCTTCAGAACTCCCAGAGATGCTTCGAAATCTCTTTGCAGCCTGAGAAATTCTTTTTCAGAATTGGCTGCGGTCGACAGAAATACGAACTCATCTCCGCCGATCCGGTAACATTTTCCTAAGGAACCGAGATGTGCCAACAGAGTATCCGCTACCCGGCGGATCATTTCATCACCGCTTTGGTGACCGTAGGTGTCGTTCACATATTTGAGGTTATTCACATCGTACAGTGCCAGCAACACATGAAAATTATGGGATGCGTCCAGCCTTTTCAATTCTTCCATATAGGAAGTACGGTTCAGCAGGTCAGTCAGGCCATCGCGATAAGCCAGGCGGCTGAGCAGTTGCATGCGAACGCCTTCCTGATAGTTGGTCATGAGGCGCAGGGTAACCTGGACTGCTTCCATGATCAGGAACATAAGCACACCGATCCGTGTGAAGAAGCTGGTCTCGGGAACACTGCCGAACCATAGCAGCAGGATATCCAGTAGAACGCCAAAGCACAGACACAGAATTCCAAGGTTATGATATAGATTGTGCTTCAGATGCTGCTTTTGATTCTGATAAAATCCCTTGCCGATGGCGTAGATAACAAGCGCGATCAGAATGCTAAAAGTAATATGGGTCAGACGAAGACTTTCATGGAAGTCCTTGCGGCCGGTCAGATTCAGGCAAAAACGTATACTGAAATCCATGACACTGATCAGGCATACTGTCTGTACCATCACAGGGGAGTACTCTGTATACATTTTGCCAAGGTACAGAAACAGTGGAATGGTGATCAGCATCATAAAAAGTTCCGCAATTGTATGATAAATATGGCTATTACGCAGGATCAGCTGCAGCATACGGTTATCTGCCAACATGAAGATACCGATATTCAGGGCAAACAATCCCAGATAAAGCATCTCACTGCCGATGATGTGCTTCTTGTGTAATGGCAGATAAAACAGGATAAATGCCAGACCCAGATGGGCGATCAGGAAGCTGATGCCGAATCCGGGTGCCTTGTCGCGGATGCGGCTTATCAGGATATCTTCACTACGTCCCAGGTACATATGATTGATCTTGCCACTGCCGTCTCCGTAAGGATTATCGATCACCAGGGTGAGCGTGCACCCGGAATCTTCCCGGTAGATCGGCAGAGAGACATAAGAGGCTCCCGGTGTCTTGCCGAAGAAAACTCTCTCCGGCTGCATGGTCTCATAGATCTGCCGGTCGTCTATCAGGATCGTCACATTGGAACTTTTATAAAAAAAGAAAAGTGTCATGTCGTGAGTCAGCGCAGGAAGCTTCTTGGTCACTGTGCAGGTGCCGCTGATATGGGAAAAATCAACGGGGCGTCCATCGGAGGTGGTCCAGCCTTCTGAAAAGTCAATATAATCCGATATTGCCGGCTCACGGTTCTGCCTGGGCAGACTGTAGTACAGTACCGTAAAAATCACAGAACATATGATCAGGAAAAACAGTCCACGTGTAATGGAATATGAAGTTTTGTGATTGTTCGTGTTAGTATTCATATGAATTATATTATAGTAATCAGGTACCATAAAAGTCAATGTCTGTGTTGGTCAGATCAATGTCAGATCAATGTCAAAGATAAAAAAACGTTGCAATGGGTGAAAAAGTATGCTATTGTGATTTTGTTGTCGCTTTAGTGCGGTAAAGATTTACTCTGGAGAGTCCTTCCACGGAAAGCAATTATCATATTTCCGTATAGAAGGCGCCGAAGGTGTACGGCAGTAAAGCTGCCAATCTCTCAGGCAAAAGGACAGAGCATCTATATGCTTATTCCCATTCTCTTCGGAAGAAATCAATCTACGATAGGACGTCACAAGAGGTGACGGAAGGAGAGGGAATATGTTAGACATGATTAGTAACTTTCTGACCACAGTGGATGATTTCGTCTGGGGCATCCCCCTGATCGTCCTCATTCTGGCTACGGGCCTTTTTCTCACAGCCAGACTTCATTTTTTGCAGATCACGAAGCTTCCCCATGCAATCAAACACTTAATTGCCAATGAAAAGTCGGGCGAAGACGGCGAAGTATCCAGTTTCGCGGCACTGTGTACGGCATTGTCCGCTACCATCGGAACCGGTAATATCGTTGGTGTGGCAACGGCTATTGTAGCAGGCGGTCCCGGAGCTTTGTTCTGGATGTGGATCGCTGCGCTGGTAGGTACGGCTACGAAGTATTCCGAGTGCCTGCTGGCGGTGAAGTATCGTGTGGTAGCAGAGGACGGACACATCATCGGCGGACCCTTCTACTATATCGAGAACGGTATGGGCAAGAACTGGAAATGGCTGGCGAAGATCTTCGCTTTTATGGGTGTATGCGTAGGATTGTTCGGTATCGGAACCTTTACCCAGATCAACGGTATCACCAGTGCGGTACATAATTTCTTCGATGCGAACAATGCACATACCGTACAGCTCTTCGGCATGGACTATTCCTGGAGCGTGGTGATCTCCGGAATCCTTTTGACCATCTGCGTGGCACTGGTTGTTATCGGTGGATTAAAGCGTATCTCCACCGTGGCACAGGTCATCGTTCCTTTTATGGCAGTGACTTATGTAGTAGCCTGTCTGTTAGTATTGATCTTTAATGTAACTGCCATTCCGGCAGCTATCGTAACCATCGTACAGAGTGCGTTTGGTATGCGTGCCGTAGCCGGCGGTGCTTTGGGAGCGGTTATCATGGCAATGCAGAAGGGTATTGCGAGAGGTATTTTCTCCAACGAAGCCGGTATCGGTAGTGCACCGATCGCAGCGGCTGCAGCGCAGAACGACTCTCCTGCCAAACAGGGTCTGATCTCAATGCTGGGTACCATCATTGATACTCTGATCATTTGTACCATGACCGGTCTTACGATCGTAATTACCGATTCCTGGAACGTAGGTCTGGACGGCGTGGATGTTACCACCAGAGCTTTCCAGCAGGGGCTGCCTTTTAACAGCTCTATTGCATCCTTTATCCTGATGGTATGCCTGGTATTCTTTGCATTTACCACGATCCTCGGATGGGATTACTACAGCGAGAGATGCCTGGAATATCTGATCGGTCAGAAGCCGAAGGCAATCAAAGTATACCGTTGGATCTACATTGCCTGCGTATTTATAGGACCTTACATGACTGTTAAGGCAGTATGGACCATCGCAGATATCTTCAACGGTCTGATGGCGATCCCGAACCTGATCGCACTGCTGGCATTAAATGGTGTTGTAGTGGCTGAGACCAAGAAATATCTTGACAATGCCAAGAAAAAGTTTTAAAAAAGTTCTGTAGCCCTATCACGCGGGGAGAATCCATATTTTTTCCGGAAGTATGGAAGTGAGGAACTATATGAAAGATCTTACAAAGGGCAGACCGTCAGTTTTGATACTGACGTTTGCCCTTCCTATTTTTTTAGCTAATTTATTACAACTTACTTATAGCCTGGCAGATACCCGCATCGTAGGTACTTTTCTGGGAGATAATGCCCTGGCGGCAGTGGGGGCCACGACGACGCTGAGCAATCTGATCGTACAGTTCCTGATGGGAATGTGTAATGGTTTTGCTATTATTTCGGCACAGTGCTTCGGAGCGAAGGATATGGACAGATTGCGCAGATCCTTAGGTAATTCTCTGGTGCTTGGCCTATTGGCGGCTGTGGTACTGACGATTGGAGGGCTTGTATTTTTGCAGCCGATCCTCAGATTCCTGAATGTGCCGGAAAATCTGCTGAATACAGCAACACAGTATGTATCCGTGATCATAGCGGGGCTTGTTATTACTTTATTATATGATGTATTATCCGCGACCTTAAGAGCAATCGGAGATACCGTGACCCCGCTGATCGTGCTGGCAGTGTCGGTGGTGCTGAATATCGGAGGAGATCTGCTCTTGATCGTGGTGCTGCATATGGGAGTGCTGGGTGCCGCAGTTGCTACTGTGCTGTCGCAGCTGATCGCTGTGGTGGTGTGTGCAGTCTATCTGTGGAAAAAGTATGAAATTCTGCGGATACGTGTGGATGACCTGAAGCTGCAGGATGGCGGAATGCTCCGCAATATGTTAAGTTCCGGTCTTTCCATGGGATTCATGAGCTCACTGGTCAATATCGGTACATTGACATTGCAGACCTCCATCAATAGGCTGGGACAGAATATTATCATTGCCCATACGGCAGCCCGCAAGATCTCCGAGATCTTCATGATCATGTTCAGCGTCTTCGGTCAGACGATGGCGACTTATTGCGGACAAAATCTGGGAGCCGGTAAAATCGACCGGATCCGCAGAGGAATCCTGTTGGCAACCGGTTATACCTGCATCTGGTGTACGCTTAACATTGTGACCGCTTATACCATCGGTGACTGGCTGGTATGGCTGGTCACCGGCAGCAAAACTCCGGAAGTGATCTACAATGCCACATTATATCTCAAGGTAGATACACTGTTCTATTATGTGACAGCGGTAATCTGTATTGTGAGAAACTCCATGCAGGGACTGGGAGAGCGGATCGTACCGCTGATCTCCAGCTCTCTGGAAATGATAGGGAAAATTGTGATCGCGGCGACGCTGGTTCCCATGTTCGGATACCCGGGTGTCATCGCGGCGGAGCCGATTGTGTGGTTTATCATGATCATTCCGCTATTGATGAAGATACTGCGCATGCCGGTCTGGAAACAGAAAAACTTAAAGGTTTCGTAAACAAAAAGAGTTTTTTACTTAACGTTGAGGAAAAATAACCAAATTTGATAACAAAATACTTGTAAATTTGTCGAATTGTATTACTATATGGAAAATGCTACAATAATTTCACCGAGAAAATACTTAAACGTTTTCGAGATGGAACGAATGTGATAAAGTCTTTTACAGAAAGGCAGATGTGGTAAGCATGAAGAAGACAGAGAACAAGAAAACGAAAGTAAAAGGGAAAAAAAGGCCATTTTTCACAATTTCCAAAAAGATACTGGCGCTGAGTCTTCTGCCAATGATCATTGTGTGTGCACTGGTGGCGACGGTGGGGGCCAAAGCATTAGAGACCGGAATTGAGAAACAGATTGAGCAGTCTCTGCAGATCGTTGGTGTCAGTGTGGATGAAACCTACACGAATCTGTATGAAGGCGATTACAGCAGAGATAAGGGAGGCAAGGTGCGCAAGGGAGGCACATCCATTTCCGGGGAGACACAGTTGATCGATGGATTGCAGGAGAAGACAGGCTTCCAGGTGTCTTTTCTGTATGGAAATATGCGTCTGATCACGACATTGACCAAGCCGGAAGGAGGACGTATTAACGGTACGGCGCTGGAAGACGATGTCTATGCACAGATTCAGACTGGGGAGGCTTTGTTCCTGACGGACTGCAACATTTCCGAAGTAGATTATTATGTATATTATCAGCCATTGATCAATTCTGATGGCTCTGTGATCGGTGCCATCGAAGTGGCGACGCCGATGCAGAATGTCAAGGATACAATCTCGATGCAGGTCAAGGATATTATCCTAATCGCTGTAGTATGCGTTCTTGTGGCGGCAACGCTGGTAAGCGTATTATCCCGTAGCATGGTGAAGACCATGAAGAAGACGAAGCATTTCCTAGGCAGGATCGTGAACGGAGAACTGGATGCAGAACCGGATGAAAAGCAGTGCCGTAAAAAGGATGAACTTGGGGATGTATATCGTATTTCTGTAAAACTGCAAAAAACTCTCCGTTCGATCGTAACAGAGATCAAGGATTCCGCGGATGATCTGACAGTATCTTCCAACAAACTGATCAAGATGGCGCAGGATACCCAGGAATCTGTGAATGATGTATACCATGCTGTCGGCGAGATATCAGACGGCGCAAGGAATCAGGCCAATGAGACAACGGATGCTAATGAAAATGTAGTGCGTATCGGCGAGCAGATCGAGTATATCTCTGACAAAGTGAATTCTCTGACGGATTATGCCAGCAGGATGGCAGAAGCGGAGAAAGCTTCCGAAGAGATCATGAAGGAACTGAACAGCTCCAACGAAAGCACCAAGGAATCTGTCCTGCGGGTAGCGGAACAGATTAAGGATATGAACGGAGCGATTCAGAATATCACCAAGGCAGTATCCATGATTCAGGATATTGCGGACGAGACAGATCTGCTGTCATTGAATGCCAGCATTGAAGCAGCCAGAGCCGGGGAAGCGGGAAGAGGCTTCGCAGTGGTGGCAGAGCAGATCAGTAAGCTGGCTGACCAGTCCAAGCGCTCCGCAACCGAGATCGAGCAGATCATCCAAAATATCATGGAGTCTTCCGGCAGAATGGTGGAGATCATGGGTGAAGTGGAAGCCAACATGAATCACCAGCAGAGCAAGTTAGAGGAGACCGGTGTGAAAACTGCGGCAGTAGCGGATGGTGTGGAGAATTCCCTACAGCATATTGACGGTATCCGGGAGAAGATGGATGTCTTAGGACAGTCCGGAAGCGCGATCCGCGATGTAGTGGAAGGATTGTCGGCAATCTCCGAACAGAATGCAGCATCCGCAGACAGTACCATGCAGGCGGCTCATGGCATGAGTGATACCATGACAGAACTGATGAATTCTTCTGAGAATCTGCTGGCATTAGCGGATAAGTTGGAAAAGGTACTGGATGTTTTCAAGGTATAAAGAGGGGGCCGGAAGTTGTCCGGCAGGGAGATAACATATAAATGACAGAAAATGCAGTCCGGTTTTCACAGAAAACCGGACTGCATTTTCGTGTGGTTTATTGACGGAGATACCATCATGAATTACAATATAAGAGATGTAAGGAATGAATATATCAGACGGGAGAGAAGGAGAATGCAAATGAAAGAGATGGAACGAAATAACCGGGTGGCCATGATAGCACATGGTGTGATCAATGCATGTATGCTTTTCATTAGCGTGATCGGATTCGTTGAGCACACAGTATCGGCTCCGGTATTGGTAGTGCTAATACTTCTTGGAATCATACCGGTTTTGGCAGAATTTATTTGTTGGAAGAGGGATCATGCGACCAAAGCTATAAAACATCTGTCACTGATCGGATTTGCGCTGTTTTATACGGTGCTGCTTTTTACGGCACAGTGCAACATGGTGTATGCATTTGTAATTCCCATGATGTTTGCAGTCATGCCTTATCATGATGTCAAGGCATTTGTACTTATTAATGTGGGGACGGTGGTAGAGAATATCCTGGTGGTGCTCCTGGGAGCCACACAAGGGGGATTTGGTTATCTGGGGCAGGACGCAGGATTTATACAGATTTCGGTAATGATTCTGCTGTGCATTACATCCATCTATGCTACCATATCCAACCAGAAGAACACTGATGAAAATATAGAGAGCATTACAGCTGCGCAGGACCGCACGGAAGCAACCTTACGTGAGGTCATGGAAATGAGCAGCCGGATGGAGACTTCAGTAGCTGATATCACAGCGGAATTGAATAAACTGGAAACTGCTTTTGACAGTACCAAAACAGCCATGGAGGAGGTGTCTGCAGGTTCCGGGGAGTCTGCAGCGGCGATTCAGCAGCAGACGGCACAGACGGAGGCTATTCAGGAAAAAGTAAATACCGTGAGTGAAGTGGCAGAGACGATCGGAAACAATATGGAACATACGATAGAAATACTGGATGCCGGAAAAGAAGAGATGACAGGTCTGAAGGAGCAGGCAGAGGATTCTGCAAGGAACAGTGAGCTGGCGGCACAGAAGCTGGAAACGCTGGATCATTATATGCAGGAGATGCATTCCATCGTGGAAATCATCAGCAAAATAGCTAATCAGACAAGTCTTCTGGCGCTGAATGCCAGCATAGAAGCAGCCAGAGCCGGTGAAGCCGGCCGCGGTTTCTCCGTAGTGGCGACGGAGATTTCGGGAATGGCCACCCAGACAAAGGATGCTACCGGCAACATCGCAGAGCTGATCCAAAATGTATCCGGAGCGATTGGAGAAGTGGTAACGGTCATTCGCCAGATGATAGATGGCATCGGCAGCCAAAGGGAAGGAACGATGCGTGCGGCGGACAGCTTCACAGCAATTGAAGACAGCAGTTATACGATCGTGGATAATCTGGGAGAGATGCTTCAGATAGTAGAAGCTCTGAAAACAGCCAACCAGGAGATCGTGGATTCCATTCAGACAATCTCAGCGACTACGGAAGAAGTATCCGCCCATGCCAGTGAGACGCTGGAAGCGGAAGAGAGAAACAGAGAGATTCTGCAGAAAATTACTGAAAATATGAATTCTATGGTAAAAAAATAAGTAACGGTTCTTGTGACAGAACGAACAGGATAGAAACAGGAGTGACAGAATATGCATGACAACGGGGTGACTTTACAGAAAAAGGTGTTACAGAATCTGGATATACCGTATTCGTATGAACTGGCAAAACGAATGGAACAGTATCGCTCACATCCGACACTGGGGTATCGCCCGGCAGGTTCTAAGGCAGAATTTGAGACCGGAGAGATGCTGAAGACAGAAATGGAAAAAATCGGACTGTCTGAGGTTACAAAGGATGCTGTGACGGTAGACGGCTGGGAATTTCATAAGGCGGCGTTAAGCTACACGAATGCAGCCGGGGAGACCGTGTCAGCAGAGCTGGGAGCCTATCAGACAACCTTTGTCACCGATGGCCCGAAGGAATTTTCCATGATGTATCTGGGAAAAGGAACGGAGACGGACTATCAGGGAAAAGATGTCAGGGATAAACTGGTATTGGTGGAGATTAACCAGAGAGATGAGTGGTGGATCAATTATCCGGTATACCAGGCACATCTGAAAGGAGCCGCAGCCCTGATCGCAGTGCAGAGCGGCGGCTACGGCGAAATCGACGATGAAGCTCTGAATGCACAGGATATCGCCGGACCGGAGGATGCTCCCGCTTTTTCCATTTCCAGAAAAGATGCGGCAGGCCTGTTGGAGCTGCTGCGTGATCAGGAGGAAATAACGGTCACCTTTGATGCGGAATCCAGGGTGACCAGAAACTGCACGACTTATAATATTGTGGGAAGGATTCCCGGAAAACATCCTGACCGCATGGTGCTTTTGTCTGCGCACTATGATTCCTATTTTGACGGATTTCAGGATGACAATACAGCGGTCGCCCTAATGTTTGGTATTGCAAAGGCGCTGCAGGACAGTGGTTTCCAACCGAACAGTACCATTGTGATCTGTGCCATGGCATCCGAAGAATGGGGAGTTGTGGATTCCAATTTCGACTGGTCTACGGGAGCTTATGAGCAGATATTTACCGCACATCCGGAGTGGGTAGGGAAGGTAATTGCAGATCTGAACTTTGAACTTCCTGCACTGGCACATGGCACCAGAGCGAGGATCCGTAGCTGCTATGAATATGTCAGCTTCCTGGAGGAATATCTGGCGGATCTGCCGAATCTGACGATAGCCTATCCGGAAGAGACGGCAGTGACATCTCCGATCGAGACCTGGTCGGATGATTTTTCCATGGCGATCGCAGGTGTACCGTCCATGGTAAATGATTTCACCGGCGGAAGCTTTATGGAGACCCACTATCATTCTCAGTTTGATAACGATGAGTTTTATGATAAACAGGTATATCGTCTGCATCACGAGCTGTTTGCTCTGCTGATCCTGGCGCTCGATGAAACGGCAGTGGTGCCGTTACAGTTTTCACCGGTGGTACAGCGGATTCGCAAGGGTTTGGAACAGTGTCGGGAGATCTGCTACCGCGCTGATGTGGCGGGGCAGCTGGGAGAGAAAAAGCGGGTTTTGCTTGAAAAAATTGAGGAACTGGAGACTTTAAGTGACCGGGCACTCAGAAGATGCCGGGAAGAATATGAAGCGGTAGAGGAATACAACCGTAACTACAAACAGTTGCTTAGAGATGGAAAATACGACGAGGCGGAGGGACTTTTCCGGCAGACCAGACCACTGGAACAGAAGCTGCTTGCAAGGTTCAAACAGGAGCAGGACGCTTTTGTGCGGATTGACTGGTATGGAAATGTGTTGTATCCTCATGAGATATGCAGTGCAAATCTGAGACTTCTGGGCGGAGCGGTGAGAAATCTGAAGGAACAGAGACTTTCCTCCGCACTTCGTAAGCTTTATCAGGTAGACAACAATGCCTATGCCTTTAATTTTGATGAAGAAGTATATAGGCATTTTACGGATTATGTATTCCATCAGCCGAAGGATCGCCTGAAATGGGGTTACGGAAGGCTGCCGGAGCATGAAAATCTATATGGAACGGTCAAGCAGCTTCTCCAAAAAGAAAAACAACTGGAGACGTTGACAGGATCCGGTATGAAGGAAATGGACTACCGGGAAGAAATTACCAGCCTGGAGCATGCATGCAGCAAGCTTGTGGTCAGCCTGATGAATATCGTGCAACAAATGGAGAAATCTGTGACAGAGATATTCGGATTGTAAGGATGGCGAGAGCAGAGCACGGAACGATCCACAGACAACAAAGCTGGGGACTGACATCATCATAATAAGGAGATAACAGTAAATACAATTATGGAAAGTGATAAGTTATATCGTGTGCAGAAGGAAGATCTTCCGAAAGTGGAGAAAATGCTGAATCAGTGCTTTGCACACGATCCGTTGTACGAGACGCTGATTCCGGATCCGGAAGTCCGTAAAAATCTGATGCCGGAGCTGTTTAAATGTGACATGGATGAATTTTATGCGACCTGTGAGATCTTCGCAGACAGCGCGGATCTGAACAGTGTATTGGTGGTATCGGATGAAGCGGAGCCGTACAATGTATTTCAGTTCTATTTTACGGAGGCTGTGGCTGCTTTACAGACGGATTCCTATCTGATCAAGGAGGATCCTTCGTTAAAGACTTTTCGGAATTTTATGAAGGGTGAGGATTATCTCAATTCCAGCTGGACGGATCAGCTGCATCAGAACCAACGGCTGCACATCATTTATCTGGCGGTGGATCCCGCCATGCAGCATCACGGAATTGCGGCAGAACTTTTAGAGGAAGCCATTGACTATGCCCAAAAGCACAAACTGATGATCTCCCTCGAAACACATAATCCAAAAAACGTGGAATTCTATGAAAAGTTCGGATTCAAAGTATATGGTGTGATGGAGAAGAATTTCCCGTTAAAGCAATACTGTCTGATCCGTGAAGTACAATAATATTGCTGAAAATTTCAGAAAAATCCGGAAACGCAACTGCCGGTTGACAAAATTTCAAGGGCACTTGGTAGTTGTCAACCGGCTCTTTTGTTATGATTTTCCTATGTCGACGATCTATGTGTGCACAAGAAAACATTGATAAAAGAAGGAGAGAATGAAAATGATCCTGTCAGAAAAAATAGTAATGTTGCGTAAAAAATATGGGTGGTCCCAGGAGGAGCTGGCAGAACGCCTGGACATTTCCAGACAGTCCGTATCTAAATGGGAGAGTGGAGCCTCAATCCCGGATCTGGAACGCATTGTCAGTATGAGCCAGCTGTTCGGAGTTACTACGGATTACTTATTAAAAGATGAAATGGAAGAGACGGAATTCGCCGATGGAATGACACCGGAGATCACAGAGGGAAAAGTGATCACGGTGGAGGAAGCCAATACGTTTTTGGAAGCTACGAAAAAATATGCTGCCCACATTGCTCCGGCAGTATCCTTATGTGTGCTCTCTCCTGTTGTATTGTTGTGGTTGTTGGGAATGGCAGGTGCCAAAAGAGGAGCTGTCACAGAAAATGTTGCGGGAGGAATCGGTCTTATCGTACTATTACTGATGGTGGTAGTTGCGGTGGCGGTATTTCTTCTCACCGGAATCCCATACAATAAATATGAATATCTGGAAAAAGAAAAGCTGACACTGCAATATGGGGTATCCGGAATCGTGGAGAAAGCAAAAGAAACCTTTGCGGGAACCTACCGGATCTGCATAACCCTGGGTGTTGTATTGTGTATCCTGGGAGTGGTACCTTTGCTGATAGTATCCATTTTTTTCGGGAATAATGGTTATGCGGTAATCCTCGCTACGGATGTTTTGCTCATTGTAGTGGCGATCGCTGTATGGCTGTTCGTTTGGTCCGGTATTATCTGGGGCGGTTTTCAGAAATTGCTTCAGGAGGGGGATTATACTGTGGAGAATAAGGCAGTCAACCGGAAGTATGAGCATGTGACAGCAATTTACTGGTGTGTCTGGACAGCGGTTTATCTGGCTATCAGCCTGCCGACGATGCGTTGGGACATTACCTGGGTTGTATGGCCTGTGGCTGGAGTATTGTATGGGGCACTTCTGGCGTTTCTGAAGATAAAGAATCGGAAAGCAGAGCGCGAATAAGCGGATTACAATGGGAAATACGGCCGGCGTGAAAAAGGAGCGGAATATTATATGACAGTGGTATGCCTTGTGATACTGGCAGGAATTTTCTGGGGAGATTTTTTCCTGAAAAATTATATAGAGTCGCATGTGGATAAGCGGGACGAACGAGCAATCTGCAAGGGAAAATTTCTGATCCGCAAGCATCATAACAAAGGCATGATGCTCAATGCCGGACAGAAGAGAAGGCGTCTGGTGGCTGATGTTTCACTGGCATTTACACTGATATTGACCGTTGTCTTTATTGTGAGTCTGGGACGTCGGGGCAACAATTTGCTGCGACTGGGTCTGGCGCTGTTGCTTGGTGGTGCATTCAGCAATACCTATGACCGCCTCCGCAGAGGTTACGTGGTGGACTACGTGAGTTTCCCGGTGAAATGGCAGGCATTCCGCAAGATTGTATTCAACTGTTCGGATTTCTGCATTATCATCGGTGCGTTGCTATCGGCGCTTGGAATGCTGTAAATTGAGAGTTAATGAAATAGTTGTTCTAAAATCCACGCAGAAAGGGCTGCCCGCCCCGGACTCGGATGCTAGCTACAACTGTGGATTTTCTAAAGGAAAGTGGCCAAGTGCTTCTCATCATAACGGGGCCGCCTACAGACGCCATCCATGGCGTCAATCGGCTAACGCGAACATCGTGTTCGCGTTGCCCCTGCGGCTCAACCACTTTCCAAGAAAATCTCACAGTCTCCGCCGCATCTACGCCCGAGGGAGCAGTCCTTTTCTGCTGGGTTATGAAAAACATCCCAATTATTTAGGCAGAGCATTTGAGAATACATGTGCGGAAATTAAAAACAAGAATCTAGTATGTGCGAAAAATCAAGAAATACATGCGAATAATTCAAAAACAAGAATTAGGTATGTGCAAAAAAGTAGGAAACACATGCAAACAGCTCCCCCTAACTGCGGGCTACTGTTTTTTGAAAAACTTCATGGGTCTATAGAAGATAAATTTCCCTGTAGGTACTTTTGGGGACGGGTAAAAAACAAAAACTAGACAATATGGGTCTATAGCGAAAAATTTGCTTTCTAGATACTCAATTTCTTCAAAATGAGTATCTCAGAGCCAGTTTTTTCCCTATAGACCCATATTCAGCTTTTTATGCGTTATTTGCAGCGAATTTTGTATCTCACAACTCAGTTTTTCTGTATAGACCCAAAACACAGAACGCCACGGTGGACGGAATGTCCTTCCGAAGATGTTTGTCGGGAGGTGGTGATATTTTCTCGAAAAGTGTTGAAAAACAGGGTGGAGCGAACAGGACGTTCGCGACAGGCGGATGTTGCCATGGATGGCAACTGGAGCCGTGCCCGTACGGATTAGAACCGCTACTCACTTTTCGTTAGAAAATTCCCACCGGGAGACCTCACATCGAGGAAGGACATTCCGTTCGCCGTGGGCGTTCGTGGCTTCTTCACTAAATCTCAATTTACAAAATAATAATATTCGCGCATTTCACATCATTGGCGAGGTCATACACTCGTCCGGTGGTGAGTCCCAGGACCTTCGGACGGAGAACGGCATTGGGGATATTCTCCACGACGCGGGCGGTCTCGCCGTTGCTCAATGCCACGTCTGTGCCGACAGGATAGAGGATGACGCTCTCTAAAAAGCAGCGCATAACGTTAATATCCAGTTCTTCCGTCATGGACATGATCATCTCCACGGCATCTCTGGGGGAGAACGGTTTCTTGTAAGGGCGCTCCGTCACCAGGGCATCATAGATATCCGATATGGAGATCAGCCTTGCAAACAGGTCTATTTTATCTCCCGTAACCCCCATCGGGTATCCCTTTCCGTTTATCTTCTCATGATGCTGCAGCACACCCAGCTTGATCTCCGTGGACAGGTCCTCCTTCGGCTGCAGGATCCGGTAGCCATATACAGAATGCTGCTTCATAATGGCGAATTCCTCGTCCGTAAGTCTCGCTGCCTTATTCAATATTTCATTCGGTATTTTGGACTTTCCAATATCATGCAGAAGTCCGGCAATGCCAATCTCATAGACCTGCTGGTCATCCAGTCCGTATTTTCTTGCAACGATCATGGACATGGTCGCTACATCCACGCTGTGTTTGAAGGTGTATTCATCGCTGACCTTTAATGCCCCGATATCCACTGCCACCGCATCATTATCTTCAATGGCACGCAGTAGATCATCTGTTATGCTCCTGGACGCATTGGTGAAGTCCGGCGATTGCGTGTCCTGGTACAAATACTGTACGCCCTGTGCCACACGGTTTCTTACGCTCTCAGAGATCTGTACTTTGGCAGGATCCTTGACCTTCACCTGATCATATTTTTTCTGTAAGGGTTCGGGCAATGACTGTGTCTTATCTGCCTCTGCCGGTTTGATATCTTCCGTACCTTCACAGGTATAGATGCCTGTGACTCCCATTTTCTTCAGCGCATCAATATGGAAGTCCTCCAGTCGGGTTCTTCTGGCGATCAGTACACGACCCGCACGGTCTATGATCGCCTGATCGATCATCATTCCCGGCTGCACAATGCGCAGCGGCACATATTTTCTCCTGATCATCGGTCGCTTCCCCTTTCCGGATGATTTTAGTTCATGCATTATTGTAGCATATCTTCATGAAATCTTAAAGATATCTGTCCAAAAGTTTAAAACTGCTTAAAAGACTTTTTATCAGACATTCCTTTATACTCTTCTATAGAAAAAGACGGTTATTTTGTCAAAAAAGGGACTCTTGGGAGGGATTTTTATGAATACAAATGCAGCACATCAGATACCGGTGCACCGACAGCGCCGCAGAATTTCCAGACAGGAGATGCTCCGCCGGAAGCGAGCCATCCGCAGAAGAAAACGCATTGCACGCTTCTTCCGCATTTCCGTTGCTGTTTTGCTGCTTCTCACCGCAGTATCTTTTTGGCAGGATTACGGTGGCGAGATTCTGCCCACCGTCAATCATCTGTACTACCAGCTGACTGCAAGATACGACCTGCCGGTATCCAAATATGATTTTGCCGCGCTGCAAGAAGAAAATGAAACCACCTTCGCCGAAAGTCTCTCGTCCGTCGATGCAGATGCTGAAAACATCATAGAAGCCCTGTCAGAGCTTGTGAAAAACAATGCAGAAGCTGCAGATTTCGTAGCTGACTACCCTAATCGGCAAAATTATCTGGGTCAGTCTATCGACCTCACTCACGATGTCATCATCGGACAGGTCCCTCTGTTCCTGCAATGGGACAAGCGTTGGGGCTATGTGTCCTTCGGCGACAGCATCATCGGTCTCTCCGGCTGTGGGCCTACCTGCCTGTCCATGGCCTATGTATACTTCACCCGTGATTTGAACGGCACCCCAAGAGAAATGGCTTCCTATTGTGAAAAAAACGGATATTATACAGAATCCGGTACCAGCTGGTCCCTGTGGACCGATGGCCTGTCGGCTTTGGGTCTGTCCGGCGAAGAATTATCCTTAAGTGAAAACAGTATGAAAAAAGCCCTGGATCAGGGCAAGCTTATCGTGTGCAGCATGCGACCGGGGGATTTCACCACCTCCGGCCACTATATCCTGCTCTTTGATTATGATGACACGGGCTTTTGTGTCAAGGATCCCAACCGGGTAAGCAACAGTTCCCACACCTGGGACTATGTCACGCTCTCCCCGCAGATCAAGAATCTGTGGGCCATCAGCCCCACTGGTTTCTGACAATATCCGCTAAGATCTTTGCCGTGCCGTCGATGCCGAACCGGCTGCTGTCGATCATGAGATCTTTGTGGTCGAAGACACTCTGCCAGCCGGGAATGTATGCCTTGTGGTAGCGGTTACGTGCTGCGTCAACATCACGCATCATCTTTTTCGCTGTCTGGGGATCCATTTGCAAATTCTCCACGCAGTTTTTCAGTCGCGCTTCCTCCGGTGCATAGACGAACACATTCAAATGATTCGGAATGTCTTCCAAAATATAATCTGCACAGCGGCCTACAATAATGCAGGAGCCTTTTGCCGCAAAATCACGGATGATATTTTTCTGAGTATAGAAGATCTCATCTTTCAGGCTGGACATTCCCATCCCGAGCGGATACTGCCTGCGGAAAAATGTGGACTTCATACTCTCTTCCTCGTCGCTGATGACGGATACCGGAAGTCCCATGCGCTTCGCTGTGGCTTCCACGATATCTCTGTCCAGGAATTCGATTCCCAGATTTTCTGATAATTCTTTGGCGATGGATCGTCCCATACTTCCGAATTGTCTTGAAATCGTGATCACATATTGTTCCATACAAATCCCCATTTCTGCGCACGTTTTTATATATAATAGTTTTGTTCCGAGTGTGCGCGAACACGAATCACATATATTAAAAAGGCAGTTATTCCGCTACCACCCGTACCGGTCTCTTCCGCCGTTTCTGCATAGAACGCACCACGCAGGACAGGGTGTAGTTGATGATAAAATAGATCAATGCCGCCATTCCAAACAGTACAAATACATCGGATACATTCACATTACCAGTACCATTGTAACGGCTGGCTGCGGACAACAGCTGCTTCGTCCGCGCCATCAGTTCGATGGTTGCCACGTTTGCCAGGTAGGACGAATCCTTGATGGTCGTGATCACCTGGCTGAGGAGGGTCGGGATGACGTTCCGGTATGCCTGGGGCAGGATGATATAGATCATGACCTGCACCACGTTGAAGCCCTGCGCATGACCGGCTTCAAACTGCCCGTGGGCGATGGAGTTCAGTCCTCCACGGATGATCTCGGCAATGACGGAAGAGGTAAACAGGATCAAAGCAACCGCTGCCTTGAACAGCAGCTTCGTCTCTACCGTGGTCAGTCCGAACAGCTTCCGGTTGAACAGCTCCGGGCAGGGGCAGAACACCAGGCAGATGAAGATCCACAGCAGTAACGGTGTATTCCGGAACACTTCTATGTATACGGTGGCGATAATACCAAATATTTTCGTAGTTTTGCTTGTGCAGTAATTCCTGCACAGAGCCAGTACGGAACCGATGACAATTCCTAACACGACGGCGATCAGCGCAATGATCAGAGTGAATAGTGTTCCCTTCAGGATATAGAGCATTACTCCCTTTTGTGCCAAAATGGAAAAGCTTGCTTCCAGATTACTCATTGTCTGTCACCTGCCCTTCTGTTTTTTGGAATGTCACCCGCTGATCCCTTTTTTTCAGATGAATCTCCCAGACACTGGCTGTCTTGGAGAGTGGATAACATATAATGAAAAATAGCAGTCCGCTGACCAGATATGCCGGTGCATAAGCACCGCCGGTATTTTCCCCGGTGACAAAGCTGTAAGTCAGCGAGATCAGATCGGCTCCGCCGATAATGTACAGGCAGGAGGTGTTTTTGATCAGGTTCACGATCTGGTTTACCATAGGCGGTAAAATGATCTTGATGCTTTGCGGAAGGATGATATAATACATCCGCTCCACATAGGTGAATCCCTGGGACTGTGCCGCTTCAAACTGTCCCTTGGGAATGGATTCGATGCCCGCACGTACCACCTCAGCCATATAGGCTCCGGTATATACGCCCAGTGCAACAATACCTGTCGGCAGGATTCCAATGCTGTGACCGGAAAATGCCAGTGCATAGTAGAAGAAACACAGCTGGAGCAGGATCGGTGTATTCTGCATGATCTCTACATAGACTCTGCTGATGACCTGCAATATCTTTTTCCCGCTGGTCGCCATCAGGCCGAAGATCACACCCAGCACCAGTGCCAACAGAATGGCGAAAATTGCTGTCTCCACAGTATTCAGAAGTCCTAACAGGAATGTACTCCTGTACGCCCAGACCTTGCCCCAGGCTCTCGCTGAAATAATACCAGACATAGTGTTTCCTCCCGGTTACTTTTCATATCTACAGCGCCCCTCCGGGTACTCCCTAGTCTTCGGGCGCTGTAGACTGCTTCTTATGTTATCTTTACTCTAATCCGTTCTCAGTGATCAGGCTGTCGATCGTACCATCTGCCAACCATCCCTGGATCAGCTCATCCACATAAGCGGAGAGGCCGGAACCCTTAGTGGTAGCTACGCCGTATTCCTGAGGCGAGAACTTGTCATCGATGTAAGAACGTCCCTCGGTCTTGTAGATTGCCAGGATAGACTTATCTACGCAGAACGCATCTACTTCACCGGCACTCAATGCAGTAGAGATGGCAGGATAGTCATCATACTGCTGGAAAGAGACGCCTGTGGTCCACAGTGCGGGATCGAAGGTATCTGCATCAAATCCGCTGCCATCGATCAGACCGGCTTCGATCATAGCATTCACCAGTGCTTTTGCAGAAGTGGAACCGGAGGATACACCGACCTTTTTGTCTACCAGGTCTGCCAGAGAAGTAATGCCGCTCTTATCCTCTACCAGTACGGTTACATAGTCTGTAAAATAAGGAGTGGAGAAATCCCAGCTTTGCTTTCTCTCATCGGTAATGGTGAAGGTCGCCAGTACGCAGTCGATATCGCCGGAATCCAGAAGCTCGGTTCTGGTAGCTGCGGTAACTGCGGTGAATTCTACGTCCACGCCGAGGCTCTCTGCGATCTTCTCAGCCAGGCTGATCTCCAGTCCGGAATACTCACCGGTCAGGGTATCCTGGAAGCCGAAGCCGACTACCGCATTCTTAACACCGACTCTCAATACGCCTCTGTCTACAATCGCCTGTACATCTGCTGCCAGCTCTCCGTCTGCTGCTGTGGTCTCCGCAGGTGCCGTTGCCACTGCTGTGCTGCTGTCAGCGGTAGAAGCTGCTGCCTCAGATGCAGGTGCTTCGGAGCTTCCGCATCCAGTGAGCAGTGTTGCTGTCATTGCCATTGCTGCCGCAAGTGCAATCCATTTTCTCAAATTTTTCATAACTTTCTCCTCCTTTTATTTCCTCAATATATATCTAAACACGAAGCCTTTCTGACTGACACGCTGTAAAATGCGGCTTCATGGATAGACCGACATGATAATACATCTGCCGCTGTGCTGACCAGAGTATGGTTCACAGGATATCAGCGGATGATCTTGCCCAGGAACTGCTTTACGCGCTCGTTGGAAGGATTCTCGAAAAAGTGATCCGGAGTTCCCTCTTCTATGATCTGTCCATCTGCCATGAATACCACGCGGTCCGCTACCTGTCTGGCAAATCCCATCTCGTGGGTGACCACTACCATGGTGATGTTTTCTTTTGCCAGCTTGATCATGACATCCAATACTTCCTGGATCGTCTCGGGATCCAGTGCGGATGTGGGTTCATCGAATAGTATGATCTTTGTCTGTGCACACAGGGCTCTCGCTATGGCTATCCTCTGCTGCTGTCCTCCGGACAGTGTGGTGGGATATACATGTGCCTTGTCCCGCAGACCTACTACATCGAGATAATGATATGCCAGATCCTCCGCTTCCTTTTTGCTCTTGTGATGAAGCTTCATGGGAGCTATGGTCAGATTCTTAAGCACCGTCATGTGCGGATACAGATTGAACTGCTGGAACACCATGGAGATGGACTCCCGGATGATCTTGGTCTTATTCGCATGCGTCAGCTTCTGTCCATCGATATAGACATGACCACTGGTAGGCTCCTCCAGGAAATTCATGCATCGCACGGTGGTGGATTTCCCAGAGCCGGAGGGTCCGATGATAACCAGCTTCTCGCCTTCTTTTACTTCCAGATTGACATTTTTCAGTACCTGGAGATCTCCGAAATTCTTACATACATTTTCCAGTCTGATCATTTTGCTCCTCCATTCTGTGTTCCGGGCAGGAACTTATGTAACAGAAAAAGGCGCTTTTACCGATTTGGTAAAAACGCCTTCGTTTTATGGGTTATATCTTAAACAGTTTTGTGCGCTTTGTCAAGCTTTTATTTCATCAAACCTTTTAACACTTCTTTTGCTTTCTCCAGCTGGTTATCCACCGGGGTATCGCTGTTGTAGTAAGCATCCCCGTCAAACTCGCATTCCACATCTGGCTCAATACCGGTGCCGTGGATATTGCGACCGTTGGGGGTATAATAGGCACTGATGGTGATCTTAATGGCGGAACCGTCGGTAAACGGCATGATCTGCTGTACGATTCCCTTGCCAAAGGTAGTGGTACCTACCAGGGTTCCGATGCCATAGTCCTGAATGGCTCCCGCCAGGATCTCGGAAGCGCTGGCACTGTTCATATCCACCAACACTACCAGCGGTACTTCGAGAGGAGTCTTGCCGTCGCAGGTATATTCTGTGCGCTTGCCCGCCTTGTCTTCGGTATATACGATCATTCCCTCCGGAAGCAGCTTTCTTGCGATCTGCACCACTGCATCCAGGCTTCCGCCGGGGTTGCCCCGCAGATCCAGGATCAGTCCCTTCATATCGGATCCTTTTACGGTAGCCAATGCATCCGTGAACTGGTCTATGGTCACATCATCGAATTCCACGATCTGGATATATGCCATGTTGTCATCCAGCATCTCATATTTGACGGTGGGACTCTCCACCTTTGCTCTCTCTACCGTAACGTGCAGATAATCGCCCGCGCCCTGTCTGACAATCGTCAGATCTACCGTGGTGCCAGCTTCTCCGCGGATCATGCTCACGGATTCCGTCAGCGTCTTGCCCGCAGTGGACACTCCATCCACTTCATAGATGATATCGTTGGCCCGCAGGTCCACATCCGCCGCCGGTGCGCCCTCGATGACACCGCTGATCTTCGGCAGATTCGTATCGGAATCCATGCTGACATAGGCTCCGATACCATAATAGATTCCCTGGGTCTGTTCTGTCAGTTCGTTCAGTTCTTCTGCGGTGTAATACTCGGAATACGGATCATCCAGAGCCTCCATCAGTCCGCGGTACATACCGTCCTCCAGCTGTTCATTGGTGACCTCGCTTAAGTAAAAGTTCTCTTTTACCGTGTCTTCCAGCAGTTGCAGCTTTTTGATCGTCTGGGCATTGACAGCAGAATCCTCGTCATAGGATACCTGCGCCGACACATCGTCCTTCACGGTAACGATACGATGGATCTGGAAAGCGATAAAGATGCCCCCCACCACAAGAAGAGTCGCAGCGAATCCTACGATAATGCCGCTGAGGAACAAACCCTTTCCGGCATTCCTTTGGGACTCCGTCACCGTTTCCAATTCCTTATTTTCTTCCATATATACTCTCCTTTATTTTCCAAGCTTTCGTTGCAACACGGCGCGTCTTTGTCGCAACACGCATTTCTCCGTGCTTCGCACTCTCGAAATGCTGCATACATTCGCATTCCGGGCTATCGCCATAGCGCTCTGCCTGCAAGCAGTCACGCGCTCTGCGATTGCAGAACTATTGCGACAGGTAATTCCAAGGTGAAGTATATGCTCCATCCTTACGAACACTGAAGTGCAGATGGTTGCCGGTGGAACGTCCGGTGGAGCCTACCGCCGCAATGGTCTCCCCTCTGACTACGATATCACCCCTGGACACATACAGTGCCGATGCATGCATATAGATCGTATACAGGCCGCCGCCATGGTCGATCATGACGTAGTTCCCCATGGTATTGCTGTAGGTGGCTGCCACCACCTGACCGTCGTAGGCTGCATAGATCGCTGTTCCTTTCGGTGCGGCGAAATCCACGCCATTATGGAACTGTTCAATTCCCAGGGTAGGATGGATACGGTTGCCATAATCATCCGAAATTCTGGTATAGGATGCCAGCGGGAATTTGAATACACCACCGTCATAGGTCAGCACCGTACCGCTGGCCTCCAGGATCCTCTTTTTCTCTGCTGCGATCGCCGCCTCCAGTGCTGCGATCTCTGCATCCTGATCGGCGATGGATTGTTTATACTCCTTGATCGCCTGTTCTTTGTTGGAAATATCGCTCTCATAGGCGGTGATATCCCGGCTCTTCTGGTCGATCAGGGCCTCCATATTGGCCTGCTCCTGCTCCACCCCGGCCTTAGCTTCATCCAGGATCTGTTTCTCCGCTTCCAGTTCTTCCTTACACAGTGCAATGTACTTACGGTTCTCCATGAATTCTTTCCATTGCTGGCGGTCATATGCCATGACCAGATCCATGAAATCCGCCCGGTTCAGGAAATCACTGAAGCTCTCCGCCTTTAACATCATATCCAGGATATAGGAATCTCCTTTTTCATACATGACACGGATACGACGGATCATGGCATCCTTCTGCGCATCCTCTTTGGCCTGCGCCGCATCCAGTTCCTCCTGTGTCTGTGTGATCTCTTCCTCTTTGGCTGTGATCTGGCTCTTTAGGTCTGCAATATTCTGTTCGATCTCGCTCAGATTCTGATCCAGCTGTGCAACGTAACTTTTCAGATTACTTTTCTTGGTTTCCAGATCTTTCTTGATCTGTTCCAGGTTGCTCAGGTTGCTCTTCATCGTTTCGCGTTCTTTTTGTGCCTGATTGATCTGATCCTGTTTCTCCCGGATGCTGTCTGACGTAATGGAAGACATGCTAGTAGCCTGCGCGGGCAGACCGCTGCCGCATACCGGGACCGCCAGCACAAGGCAAAGTGCCAGCAGGATTCCTTCTTTATTCTTATTCATTTAACTCCCATCCGTATCACTTGTTTGCGGGATTTTAGAACCCGGGTACTGCCATGCAGATACCCGGGAATGACTACTTCATTATACGTGCAGATGTTTTCTGACGGTGGATATGCTTCCCAGGAAACCGATGCCCACACCGACTCCCAGAGATACCGGGATCAGGAAATGGAACACCTCATCTACCGACAGGAAATTCAGGAAACCACTGAGTACCATGAATCTTTCCACGATATAATTCAGTGCGTAATTATACAGAGAATAGATCAGTCCCAGCGGAACGGCAGCTCCGATCAGTCCGATGAGCATACCTTCCAGTACGAAAGGTGCACGCACGAAAAAGTCCGTGGCACCGATATATTTCATGATATTGATCTCTTCCGACCGCACAGAGATACCGATCGCTACGGTATTGCTGATCAGGAAGATGCTGACAGCCAGCAGGATCACAATAATACCCATGGACACATAAGCGATCAGCAGATTCAGTCCGCTCAGGGTATTGGCCGTCATCTCGGAATAATTGACCTTACGCACCTGCGGAATGGACTGCAGCCAGGTCACCAGTGCATCCTGCATGGACACATCGCTCAGGAAAATCTCATAGCTGTCTTCTCCCGCCAGCGGATTCTCCGGGAAACCTTCCGCATAATCCTCGCCGAAATAGTCCGGTCCGAAGGTAGCCCATGCCTCGTCTGCGGATTTGAACTGTACGTCGGATACCTCGGCACGCTTGGCGATCTCCTGTCCGATTTCTTCTATCTGCTGTTCGGAAGGAATCTGTCCCTCGGTATGACTCTCGCAGCCATCCCATTCACTATGGAAAAATACAGTCACAGACACGCCTTCCTCCGCTGTCTTCAGGATGTTCTGGAAGTTAGCCACGATGGAGTAGAACAGGCCAAACAGAAACAGGCATGCCGATATGGTCGCAATAGATGCCAGGGAATACCATTTATTTCGGAAAATATTGGCAAATCCCTGCTTGATCGTATATAAAAGTGTACTAATCTTCATCAATATACCCACCCTTCTCTTCGTCGCTGATGATCACACCCTTTTTCATGGTGATCACTCGTTTCTGCATGGCATTGACGATTTCGCGGTTATGGGTTACCACGACTACCGTGGTGCCGCTTTCATTGATCTCCTCTAACAGCTTCATGATCTCCCATGAGTTATTGGGATCCAGATTACCGGTGGGCTCATCCGCCAAAAGTATGGACGGATTGTTCACCAGCGCACGGGCCAGTGCCACACGCTGCTGCTCACCGCCGGAGAGCTGTTTGGTCTTGGCTTTGTATTTGCCTGCCAGCCCTACCGTAGCCAGGATCGCAGGGACGTTTCTGCGGATCTCGCTGACGGGAGTCTCCACGATGCGCTGTGCAAATGCTACATTTTCATAAACATTACGGTCATTCAGCAGTCGGAAATCCTGGAACACCACGCCCAGGTTACGCCGGAATCGGGGAATCTGTCTGTGCTTTAATCTCGCCAGATCATTTCCCATAACATAAACACTGCCGCTGGTCGCTGTAAGCTCCCGCAGCAGTAATTTGATCAATGTCGATTTACCGGATCCGCTGTCACCTACGATAAATACAAATTCCCCTCTTCCGATGCTCAGCGTTACGCCGTTGAGTGCCGGAGAGCCGGTGGAATAGGACTTGCTTACATTGTCCAGGAAGATAATGCCATTTTCCTCTATGATCCGTTCTCTCTTCAGCCTTTGTGCCTCTTTGTTTGCCATTTGCTATCTTGCCTTTCTACTGTCTTGTCATCATATGGATTCCTTGCAGAGCCTCATTCGCAAAATTGCTCCTACGGAGCTTTTCTTTTGCTCATTGAGGCTTTCTCGCCAAAGAAATAACGTCAAATGTTCTTACGAATGCAAGCATTCGACGCTCATTTTCCGTTATTTCATGGCTCTGCAAGAAATCAATACTCATAAGTTTCCATGTACTTCATATATTTTACGACCATCAGCGCGATCTTGAAGGTGATGGCGTCTTCGAATACGCGCAGATCCAGTCCGGTACTCTTCTGGAGCTTATCCAGACGGTATACCAGTGTATTTCTGTGAATGAACAGCTGTCTGGAGGTCTCGGACACATTCAGGCTGTTCTCGAAAAATTTATAGATCGTGGTCAGTGTCTCTTCATCGAAATCATCTGGGCTTTTGCCGCCGAAGATCTCACGAATGAACATCTTGCACAGCGGAATGGGCAGCTGATAGATCAGGCGGCCGATTCCCAGCTCACTGTACGCGATAATATCTCTCTCATCGAAGAAGATCTTGCCTACATCCAGCGCCATCTTGGCTTCCTTGTAGGAACGGCTGACTTCCTTGATCTCATGCACGATAGTTCCGTATGCGATCCGGACCTCCCGAATGCCTTCCTTCAGAAGAGTGGTCTCCAGCGCTCTGGCTGCCTTCTCGATCTCTTTTCCGGTATCGGTCTCTGAGAACTCCTTCACCACGATCACGTTGCTCTCGTCCACCGCCGTGATGAAATCCTTGCTGTTGGAACCGAAATGGGTTCTGGCGATCTCCAGGACGTTATTATCCTTGCCGCCTGCGGATTCCACGATCATAACCACCCTGGGAACATCTGTCTGGATATGAAGCTTCTTGGAACGACTGTAGATATCCACCAGCAGCAGATTGTCCAACAACAGGTTCTTGATGAAGTTATCCTTATCAAATCTTTCTTTATAAGCTACCAGCAGATTCTGGATCTGGAAAGCAACCATTTTGCCGATCATATAGACATCTTCACCGGTACCGCCGGCTACGAGAATATACTCCAGCTGCTGTTCGTCATAGATCTTGAAATACTGATATCCCTGAATCTCCTGAGAATCAGCCGGTGATGCTGCGAATTCCACCGCAGGCTTAGAACAGTTCCCCATATCCATGGTGGCCGCTACTTCCTTGCCATCCACATCCATGACGCACAGTTCGACTCTGGCGATTCCTTTCAGTCCTTCAATGGTGTTCTGTAAAATCTGATTTGATATCATCTTCTGCTCCTTCAGTCCCCAACTATAATTCTCTTTCGCTGTTACCCCGGAAAAATGATACGAGAGCGTATCCCTCATATCATACATAATACAAATTTACAAAAAAACTGGTAAAATTGCAATAGTTTTTTATGCACTTTTTAGTAAAAATGCTATTTTATTTTCAAATAAGCGTAAAAAAAGAGTTCGGAAAACTAATATTCCGAACTCTTTTTGTCTTAGCGTTTATTATATTACAGTCGTAAGTCTATATTGGCACCCAGCTCCGGTGTCACGCTACGCTCCATGGCTGCGGAATCGATCATCTGTACCAGTCCCTGGCCCAGAGCTTCGTTCGTATCCATTGCCTTGCCCAACATTGCTGTTCCCACTTTATTCTGTAAGTTGGTAGATGCCATTGCCATTGATAATCCTGCGATATCCATTGGACCACCTCCTTGTCTGCACCCTTCGGGTAATGTTATTGTATCACTTTCCGTCAACGATTACAACGTCAGATCCTGCGGATATTTTTCTCTGTGATCTGAATTTTGCCTTCTTTCAACAGATGTCCCACGGCACGTTTGAACTCGTTCTTGCTCATGCCGGTCTCATGGGTAATGACCTCCGGTGCTGCCTTATCGTTAAAAGGCAGGGAGCCTTCATAGCTGTCCAGCAGTTTTTCGATCTTCTCCGCATCCTTCTGGATCTGCAGATATGCCTTTTCCCGGATGCTCAATGTGAGCTTACCGTCTTCCAATACCTTTACAACGCGGGCGGTCACCTGTTCTCCGATCTTCGGCGGCTCTGTGGCACCAAAGAGTTCTTTTTTCGGGATGAGTGCGGAGAAGCAGTCATCCACCGCTACGAATGCACCGAAATTTTTGCTGATCTCATAGATTCTTCCTGTCACCATGTCATCTTTTTTATAAGGGCTGTCTGTGCGCAGCTGTTCGTAGACATTCATGGTCGCGCAGAGTCTGCCGCTTTTGTCGATGTAGAGAGAAGCCAGCACCTGATCTCCCGCTTTTACTTTGCGGGTCTGCTGCTTGAAGGGCAGGAACAGATCCTTCTCCAGTCCCCAGTCCAGGAATGCACCCACTTTGCCGATCTGCACTACCGTCAGCAGTGCCACCTGTCCCATGATCAATTTAGGAGTTCTGTTCGTGGCGATCAGGCGGTCGCTGGAATCCCGATACAGGAATACCTCCACCTCATCTCCCACGTTTGCTCCGGCAGGGACCTGTTTGGCCGGCAGGAGCACTTTGTCTTCCGGTGCTTCCTTCGTTGCCAGATAGACTCCGAATTCTACTTTTTTCACAATTACCAGCGTCTGTTTTTCGCCTAATTTCAGTTCCACGTTTTCTCCTGTTCTGTCTGTTTCACAGCTTTTGCTCAGTTATCGGTTTCTTTTCCTTCTGCTATTATCACTACTATCGTAGAAATTCTACAGATACATAGAGTCTGCCTTCCTCATCCTGCAGGCAGATGATATATCCGTTCTCTGTCTGCACTACATAAGGATGCAGCACATCATCCAGAAATGCCTGTTTTTTATATTCCGCACGCATCTGACGGATCACAAAATCATCCGGCAGATATTCCATGGCAATATTCACATATTGCCCGTTATTCACGTGATGGTTGGTATCGAGATGATGCTTTTTCACCACGATAGGTTCCAGCAGCTGTCCACCCTCCGGTACGGTGATCTTACGGGGGGCATAGTCCATGTCCAGCTTTTCGTCGATCCCATAGCCTCTGCGCATATCTTCATTTACCATCACCGGCTTGCCCGTGGCGACGTCCAGAAGGCTCCATAGGGAGTTAGCCTTCGCGATATATTCACCCTTTTCATCCAGCATGGCAAAATTACGGTATCCCAGAAATGCTTTTAATTCATAGGGCAGTGTCACGATCCTGACTTTTTCCCCTAATTGCGGATAACGGTTCACAACGATCTGCCAGGCAGAAAGCACCCAGACCTGACCGATCTCCTTCATATAGCCGATTCCAAGCCCCACATCTTCCGAATGGAAGGTGGAACAATCCTGAAAATAGTTCAGCAGGGCATTCAGCGTCAGTCTCCCTTCGCTGTCTGTCTCACTGTAACGTATTCTGCTGTCAAATGCGTACATGTATCTTATCTCCTTTGTCTGCTCCCCACTGTCAGCCCCTGCGGAATGTTTTTACAGGGACAACGGAGAGATTCCCAACAGCATCTGCACGATCTCCGGGAACATCTGCAGAAGGATCATCACGATCCAGAAAATGCAATAGCAGAGCATTCCGGGATTGCAGATGACTGTTTTAAATCTCTGTCCCTTGGGGATCTGTCCCGGATCCAATGCAAATCTTTTACGGAAAACAATAAACAATACAATTCCGGTGATCACAACTGCCAGAATAAACAATACATAGACCATATAGCCGATCCAGCCCGGCAGATACGCCATCATGAAATCCATGACCGCCTGCGCATCCCCACCGTTCATAATGATCTCCTGGTATTCGTCCAGATGAATTGCCTTCAATAACAGTACACTGACTACCGCCCCCATAAAATTAATGCACATGTGTAAGCCGATGGTGATCTTCAGGTTACCGGTCTTCACATACAGAAATGCCAGGAACATTCCCAGCAGCATTGCATACGCAAACTGGTTCAGGTTGCCATGGAACAGTCCGAACATCAGACCGGACAGGGCAATCGCCACTCCCTGACCGTATTTTACAGTGCGATCCACGATCAGCTTGCGGAAAATATATTCTTCCAGGATCGGTGCGCAGATCACCATATAGAGAAAGGTAACGATCATGTTGGACTCTGTGGCGTAGGCCATAAGGGCATTATCTACTTCCGAGCCCTTCAGTGCGCCGACTACCGTAGTGATCAGCGTTCCCACCAGGTTGCCGCAATACATCAATGCATAGCACATGATCAGCGCCACAACGAACTGCCCGGGGGTTATGCTTTTCTTCACAGGTGCTTCCCCCGGCATCTGTTTTACCAGCGCGATCAATACCGGCATGCCGATCAGATACAACGGTAGGACAGCAAGGATCAGGTTGATGGTCGTATTCTCCAGCCACTCCGGTTTTACCATTCCCACAACACCCACGACTGCTATCTGTACCGCGTAGATGATCAATGTTCCGATCAGGAACCTTAAGCCCAGACCGGAAAAACTCTTCTTCATACTTTTTTCGTCCATTTTCTTTTCTCTCCCTCATGTCATAGAAAAAGCTGTGCACCACAAGGATACACAGCCCCTTATTTTTCTGCTGCGGTCTATTCCCCAAGACCACTCTCTACAGCTTCTACCAGAGTCTTCAGCGCTTCTGCCTCATCCTCGCCTTCGCATACGAATTCAATCTCATCTCCGCACTTAACACACGCTCCCAATACGCTCAGTACACTCTTGGCGTTGGCTGTGTTCTCACGGAATTTGAAAGTGATCAGAGACTTGAACTGCATTGCCTCCTTGCACAGAATTCCGGCGGGACGCAAGTGCAGGCCCGTAGGATTCTTGATTACAACTTTCTGACTTACCATATCATAAACCCTCCAATATCTATATTAATATGCATTATTTCTTCTAACATTCTTATGAATTTACATACCCATTACATACGAATTACATTCTTATCATAGCATGAATGTAATGCATTCACAAGAACTTTTCCAAGACATCTTTCGTATTCTGTCTGTTTAGAACATGATATCCTGGATCAGGCTGGCAAGTCTCTGTGCTTCCTCCTGGATCACCTGCTGATCTTTTCCTTCGATCATAACTCTTACCAGAGGCTCTGTTCCGGAAGGACGGATCAGGACACGGCCTTCTCCGGCGAACTTCTCCTCCAATTTCTGAATGGCATCTGCAATCTCGGGATATTCCATGTACTTTTCTTTTTTATGGTTGGCTACCTTGGCATTTACCAGTGCCTGGGGCAGTACTTCCATGATCTGTGCCAGCTCGGACAGCGGTTTTCCGGTCTCCACCATTACCTGTAACAGATGCAGTGCGCTGAGCAGTCCGTCACCGGTGGTATTCTCATCCAGGAAAATGATGTGTCCGGACTGTTCTCCGCCGAGACTTGCACCAATTTCCTTCATGCGTTCCAATACATAACGGTCGCCTACCTTGGTCTTCTCCATGGTGATGCCGTTCTTCTCAGCCATCAGGAAGAATCCCAGATTACTCATTACGGTTGCTACGATGGTGTCCTTTTTCAGGGTTCCCTTGCTCTTCATAAAGTTACCGACGATTGCCATGATCTGGTCACCGTCTACGATCTTACCATTTTCATCTACAGCTAACAGTCTGTCTGCGTCACCGTCAAATGCCAGACCGACATTTGCCTTCTCATAGACTACTCTCGCCTGCAGCTCTTCCATATGGGTAGATCCGCAGTTGGCATTGATATTGGTACCGTCCGGGTTGTTATGAATGGCTACCACGCTGCCGCCCAGTTCCTTCAGACATTCCACGGAAGTGTAGAAAGATGCGCCTTCCGCACAGTCCACTACGATCTTCAGTCCGGTCAGATCCACATTTACCGCTCTCATCGCATGGTTAATGTATTCTTCTCTGGCATCCGTGCGGTATTTGATCTTGCCGACGCCGGGTCCGATCGGGAACTTGATACCGGGCATATTGTTCCGGATCAGAGCCTCGATCTCATCCTCCATAGCATCCGGAAGCTTATAACCGTTGCCATCGAAGAACTTGATTCCGTTAAATTCCACCGGATTGTGAGAGGCGGAGATCACAACTCCCGCATCTACTTTGTATTTTTTCGTCAGATAAGCCACTGCCGGGGTCGGGATCACTCCTACATAGATGCAGTTGGCACCTACCGAACAGGCTCCGGCCATCAGGGCATTTGCCAGCATATCTCCGGAAATTCTAGTATCGCAGCCTACCATGATGGTGGGTTTATGCTCATTTTCCTTAGTGAGCACATAAGCTCCGGCCTGACCTAACTGCATCGCCAGCAGGGGAGTCAGTTCCTCATTGGCAATACCACGTACACCGTCTGTTCCAAACATTCTAGCCATTGTAAAAGTCCTCTCATTCCGTCGCTCTTCACGACATATTGCTTTTTTATTTATTGATTATCAGTATCTGCATTTTTCAGGCGGATATGGATATTGATATCCGGGACCACCGTAATATCCTCTGCCAGATTAAAGGTTACCGGTATGGTATAGGTACCCGGTGTCAGTTCTTCCACACCGTTATCCTCCATCCATTGCGTCAGGTTCAAAATGCCCGTCACGCTGCTGTCGTGCAGTATGCTGACATCCCTGGACAATCCGGATACTGTAATATTGTATTCCTCTGCCGTGGAAGTGATCTCTGCTTCCATGCCGTCCGGTACTCCTGTGACAGAAATATTTTCTGCTGCTACCGTGAGATCCTTGCTGACGATCGGTTCAATGTAGACTGTAGCCGTGATCTTGCCATCAAAGCTCTTATCCGCCAGTCTGACATTCGCCGGCAGGTATTCCTTCAGGTTGATGATATCCACCAGATTATCAGACTGTCCCGTAATATTCATACGGTCCTCCGGCACGGTAATCGCTGAAATTCCCACCAGTGTGGATACGGTTCCCGCGATCCTGACTGTGGGTACGCTGCTCTCCACCTCTCCGGTAGCCATATAGCCATCCTCGGGTACACCCATGTATTCTATTTCTACTGGAACTTCTTTCGTTGCCAGTACTTCTACCGTCATATATGCGGAATCGACATTCTTCTTAACGCTTTCCAGCACCAGTTCGTTATCGTCCGCATCATACAGCTTGATGTCCACATTTGCCGACAGGCTGGTGGTGGAATCCGTCACATTGATATCCACCCCGGCATGATCCACCTGCGAAATAGCGGATTTCGGTCCAGTCACTTCGATATTTGTCTGATCCAGTGTCACATTCCCGATCATGTAACCGGAAGCCACATCGCCGATGGTATTGCTCTCCAGCTTGATCCATTTGCTGGTCTTATCTTCCACGTTCAGCCGCACGGAATCGTGATTCCCTTTGATCTCCACAGAATCATTACTGATATTCTCACAATAATAGGTGATCGCGATCGTATTGATATCTGTCAGCTTGCTCATATCCGCTTCCGCTACGATATCACTTCTGCGCAGCTCGGATTTCACGATGCTCTGCGGTCCGGTGACCGTCACACGGACCAGATTGCTGTTGTCCAGGACCTCGTATACTTTTCCTTCTTCATCCAGGAGTTCTGTATTGATCAGACGGACCTGGATATTGTTGAAGGTGACTGTATCCTTAGGGTCGTAAATCTGCGCCACCAGGAACCACAGTACAAAAGCGAGTAACAGAGAAGCAAGCTTCAGTCCCAGATTACGTGTCAATAATTTTTTCATTTTTTGTCTCGGCTCCTTCCCTTCCAGATTCGCAGATTCTTGTGTTCCTCTACGGGGTTGTTCAGGATCTTATGCATTCTGTCACGCAGGGAATCCGCATCGAGATTACGTTCCAGCTCACCTTCATAAGCCACACTGATCTTGCCGGTCTCCTCGGACACAATGATCGTCAGGGAATCCGTGATCTCTGAGATACCCACACCGGCCCGGTGTCTGGTTCCCAGCTCCTTGCTCAGTCCCAGATTGTCAGACAACGGCAGATAGCAGGTGGCGGATACCACTCTGTTCCCCTGTATGATCACCGCTCCGTCATGCAGCGGTGTATTATGTTCAAATATATTGATCAGCAGCTGGCTGGTAACAATACCGTCCACATCGATACCGGTTCTCTCGTAATCACGCAGAGATACCTTCTGTTCGATCACGATCAGGGCTCCCGTCCTTACCTTGCCCATCTCCACACAGGCTTTGGTGATCTCGTTGATCGTCTTCTCCGAGAATTCTTCATTCACGCGGTGGCTGTTGTCAAACGGCAGCACAGAGCTGATAATGTTTTTCTTGCCCAGCTCTTCCAATGCCTTCCTTAGCTCAGGCTGCAGCACCACGATCAATGCCGTCACCGCAAACCCCAACACATTCTGCGCCATCCACAGTATCGTTGTCATCCGAAAAAAATAAGCCAGCAGCAAAAAAGCAAGGATGACAATCAGACCCTTAAGCAATATCCATGCCCGGGTCGTCTTCATCCATACCAATGTATAATACAGTAATACCGCAATGATCAGGATCTCCGCCACATCGCCGAAATCCATGGTCGTACGGTAACTGCTGAAGTTTTTCGCATATTCTGCCAGCTTATCCCACAACTGCATTTTTCATTAATCCCTTCAGAACAATTCTTCGTAATCGTCCGAGTCGTCCTGCGCCATATGGTCACTGCTTATGGTAACGCTTCTGCCGCCGGTCATTTCACGTCCGCGGTAAGGATTTTGCTGTCCATAAGGAGCGCTGCTTCTGGCAGGCGCTGTACGCTCTGTTACTACACTTCTTGCGGATCCTTCCGCACTTCTGACATTCTGTCCGCCACTCCGGCTCTGACCGGAAGGTCTGCCCTGCCCCGCAGGATGGGCCGTCTGGTTTGCCGGCCGGCGCTGGGTGTTGATCTTTTTCACAGTATTGGTCGGTGCCGCAACGGTCATCTTCGGTACCGCTTTTACATAATAATAATACTCATCATCTTCAAACTGCACCTTTTCCGTCCTACTGTAATCCAGGCAGAACCGGAAAAATTCTATCGCCTTACATACCAGCACAGTAACAACCGCTCCCAGCAGCGCACTGAAGATAGAAAGGTTGGTATCATACATGAGATCCCCCACCAGCAGGATCAGTACTTCTATCATGACTCCGGCGATCATTGCGATGGTCCAGGAATGATCCACACTCATTCTGCGAATGAGATATACTACGACCACCGTAATGGTAAATGCCACGATGGTTACCAGCATAGCCTTGCTTCCCAAAATGCCGTCGATCAGCAGACGCAGCTTCGCCGTAGCCTCTTCCGCACCCATGGAATTGATCGTAGGTGCATTGGTGATCACTGTCTGAAGCAGATAATATACCACAACGCCGCAGCTTACCGATACGCAGGAAGCGGGAGTGCCGATCAGTCCCATAGCCACCGGCATCACATAGGGAAGCTTCAGCATACACAGCACCGGTGTCAGCACCACTACCATTGCTTCCTTCGCCGTGAAACGCAGGAACAGCAGATACAACAGTAAGAATACTACCAGTCCCACTGCAGCTGTCTCCAGAGACAACGCATACATATGCAGCAGAGAGAACATCATGGCAAATAATACAATAAAACCGGTAGGCAAAAAGGAACATAGCAGAGAAACGATCAGTACGATCGCCATATTGTCCAGTTTTGTCATGTAACCCATTTTACCGTTTATGATACTCAGCACAATGAAGCTGAGCAGGAACTTGATCACCGGTGCAATAAACGCTTCATTCCGGCTGTATATCTTTTTCAGATTTTCTCTTAATTCCAGTAACGCAGTCATATTTCCTCCAAATTAATCTGCTGCCTACTCATTATATATAGAATTCAGCTTTTTCAGATTATTATAATAGCATTTCAGGCTTTTTTTCGCCCTGGCATAACGCAAAGAGCAGATCAGGTAGGAGGCAATTCCGTATACCACTACCGTGATTCCATAATATATCAGAACATTTTTGGCAAAACTGACCAGATCCATTTTATAAATGTCCTGCATAAAGGTCTCAAAATCGTAAAAAATAAACAGAGCAAAACAGACCGCATAGGCGATCGTGGCACACAATACGGATTTCAATACCTGTATCGCAATGTAGTCACTGCGAAAATACCGGCCGATCGCCATGTTCCTTTTGCCTTCGTTTTCTTCATAAGATGCCATCTGGGTCATCAATATGATCTTTTCTTCGTTCAGCATAACTCCTCCGTCTGCGGATGCCTACAGATAACGCATCCGTTCTCCGTCCCTGGAGATTCTGGTGCTCTGCGTTCCTACAGACTTTTTGGGCAGCACACTCTGGAGATCCATGGACATTTCATACTTACATTTTTCGCAAAATCTTCCGCTGCGGATCGGTGCGCCGCACTTTTCACACTGCAGATAGATTGCGGATCCTTCTGTCAGCTCCAGTCTCTCTTCTCTGAGCCACTGTTGGATCTGTGAGGGTTCCACATCGCAGTTCTCTGCCACATCCTGTATTCCCACTCCGGGATTCGCGCGGATATATTCTTTTACTTCCTGGAACTTTGCTTCCATTTTTTCTCTGCAATGAGGACACAGGATTGGACCTGCTACATAATTAAATATATGTCCGCACATTCTGCAATTTCTTATATTCATTATACTTCACACCTTCCTCATCATAATCCGGCCCCACAGGCCAGCGTAACGCAATACACTTCGGATACGCCATGGGATTTCAGCAAAGCTGCGATCTCATCCAGCGTGGTACCTGTCGTATAAATATCATCCACCAGAATAATCCGGTCATATAATTTTACATCATTTCTGCCTATATTAAAAGCCTTTTTCAAATTATTTTGCCTTTCCGCGGGATTTAACCGCTTCATAGGCGCCGTATTCCGCACTCTTTTCACCAGCTTTTCATCTACCGGCAGCTGCATGTTTTTCCCCAGGGCCCGTGCCAGGCAGGCTGCCTGATTGTATCCCCGCTTCGAAAGCTTCTTTTTATGCAGAGGTACCGGTACCAGTACGTCCGGCGATACGCTGCGGATAAAATCTCCCAGATATTTTCCCATTTCTTCTCCGAAGAATTCCGCGTATTCCTGTCTTCCCTTGTATTTAAAACGGTATATGGAAGGTGCGGCCGCCGCATATTCATACAGTGTTCTGGAGCGATCAAACATATGCTGTTTCTGGTGGCAGTCGCTGCAGAATTCTCCGTCTTCCCGTATCTTTTTGCCACATTTCATACACCATGGCGGAGTTACCACGCGAAGCTTCGGAAGACATTCCAGGCAGATCTTCTCTCCGAAAGGTTTTACGATCCTGTCACACACCGGACATCTCGTAGGGAACAGCAGCTGCCATAGTATCTTCATGCTTCCTCCCGCAAGCAGCATATCTCGGGGAGATCACAAACCTCCCGGATTCTCTGCTCCAGTGCAGTGTATCTGCGATTCTCACTGACATTGTCGATCATATTCCGGACTGTTTCACTGCTTCCCAGAATCGTGACACAGTTTCTGGCTCTGGTAATCCCCGTATACAGAAGATTGCGGTTAAACAGCATTCTCGGTCCTCCGAGAAGCGGCAGAATAACCGCCGGGTATTCACTTCCCTGGGACTTATGTATGGTGATTGCATACGACAATTCCAGTTCTTCCAGTCCGGAGAATGGGTAATTTACACGTCTGCCATCATCAAACTCTACCGTCAGTGTCGCAGCGGTATCATTGATCTCCCGTATTCTTCCCATGTCTCCATTGAATACACCCAGGCCTTTATCTATGGGAATATTATATCTGCCGACGATCTCCCATTCCAGCTGATAGTTATTTTTGATCTGCATGACCTTGTCGCCCTCACGGAACACTGCATTTCCGCACGCATGCTCTTTTTTACAGGGATCGGCTGGATTCAGATACCGCTGCAGAATTCCGTTTAAGGTTTCACATCCCAGACTCCCCTTTCTCATGGGCGTCAATACCTGAATGTCAAACGGCGTTGCATTGACATATCGGGGCAGCTTATCCTGGATCAGCTGAATCATATGTTTATATATGACATTTACGTCACTTCTCTCCAGCAGGAAGAAATCCTTTGATTTATTGTCTAACGCGATCTGTTCTCCTTTATTGATGCGGTGTGCATTGACAACAATGTCACTTTGTCCGGCCTGCCGGAAGATTTTCTCCAGTGTCACCATGGGGAACGCCTTGCTGTTCATGATGTCTCTTAATACCTGTCCCGGGCCTACGCTGGGCAGCTGATCCACGTCTCCCACAAGGATGAGTCTCGTCCCCGGAAGGATTGCTTTCAACAGCGCCTGAAACAGCTGGATATCTACCATGGACATCTCATCAATGATCACGACATCAGCTTCCAACGGATTCTCCTGGTTTCTTTCGAAATTTGCCTTTCTGCTGTCATCTCCGGATAATGCGCTGTTCAGTTCCAACAGCCGGTGTATCGTCTTAGCCTCGAATCCGGTTGCTTCCGTCATCCTCTTCGCCGCACGGCCTGTGGGTGCTGCCAGAAAAATATCCATTCCCTCCGATTCGAAATAACGGATGATCATATTGATGGTAGTTGTCTTGCCGGTTCCCGGACCGCCGGATAAAATAAAAAGACCGTTTTTGATACTTTCTTCCACTGCTTTCAACTGCAGTTCATCCAGTTCCATGGACAGATTTTCCGCCATCCGCTCCAGTCTCTTGCGGATTGCCATGTCCTGTGACGGCAGATTCTCCGATTCTGCCATGGGAATATTCAGATTCCGCAGCATATTGGCACAATTCAGTTCCGCATAATAATAAGGTGCCGTAAACACCGCTTCTCCTTTCGCCACCAGCTTCCGGTCCACGATCAGATTATCCACCTGCGGACGGATATTATCCTCTGTCACTCCCAATAGTTCCGCTCCACGGCAGAGCAATTGCTCCAATGGCAGATAACAGTGCCCTTCTCCTACCGCCTGTAACAGCGTATACAAGATTCCACTGCGGATACGATAATCCGAGTCCGTGTGAATTCCGATCCTTCCCGCGATCTCATCCGCGATCCGGAATCCGACGCCGCTCACATCCTCCGCCAGACGATACGGATTTTCCCGCATGACGCTATACATTTCCGCACCATAAGTATTATATATTTTTACCGCCAGTGTATTACTTATGCCGTATTGCTGCAAATATACCAGCGCTTCCCGAAGATCCTTTTTTTCTTCCATCTGGATGGCGATCTCCTGTGCTTTTCGTTCGCTGATACCCTTCACTTCCGCCAGGCGCTCCGGCTCTTCTTCTATGATCCGGAACGTGTCATCGCCGAATTTTTTCACAATACGAGCCGCCAGTGCCTCTCCCACTCCGCGGATCGCACCGGATCCCAGATATCTTTCCATTCCTACACGATCCGTGGGGGTCACCGTCTCGTAGTTCTGTATTTTAAACTGTCTTCCATACACCGGATGCTCTATATACTCCCCTTCGGCAGTGATATTTTCTCCCTGTCCCAGACCTTTGCACATGCCGACACAGGTCACTTCTTCCCCTTCCATCATCAGTATCATGACGGTATATCCATTTTCACTGTTCTGAAAGACAATATGATCTACATATCCTGTAATGCTTTCCATTTTTATTCCTCATTCTGCTGTGTATTTGTGGCTGTTCTCTGCGAAATGCCCGGAAAATGCCGCGGTTGCGGTAAAAGATAAAGAAAAGGGCCGCCGGGAACGGCAGCCCGAAATACTTACTCAAGATTATAATTGCGCTTCATTTGCTCATAAAGCATCTGTGCCAGTCCCAGACTGTTCTGCTCTGTGGAATCTGATGCGATCTGCTGTACCATTTCATCCTTATAATAGTCCATCAGCTGGGAATTGGAGGAAGAAGTATCCTCGCTCTCCGGAATGGTCTTCATCATTTCTTTGAACATCTGCTCCAAAAAATAGGATTCAAACTGTTTGCAGGCATCCATGAGTTCATCATCTGTTGCCTTCGAATAATCGGAGCTGTTTAATTTATCCTGTAATTTGGAAGCCGTCTGGTTCGCTGCATTGGTGTAAGCGGTACTGTCCAGCGCAGAGTTTCCGTATAAACTTCTAATATCCATAATTTAGCCTTTCTAGATTCCACGGTAATGAGCAATGCATCTCGAAAACGCTTCGCGTTTCCTTCGATGTCGGGCATTCGCCCTATCAAACCGCAATCTGACAATTTTGCCTGCCAGCAGGCAAATTGTCATCTTTCGCTTTGACATTTCTCATTACCTACGCAGGTTGTTAGCCTGCTGTAGCATTTCATCGGATGCCGTAATGGCCTTGGAGTTCAGTTCATAAGCTCTCTGTGCCACGATCATATTGACCATCTCATCCACTACCTGTACGTTGGAGCTTTCCAGATATCCCTGGATGATACTGCTTCGTTCCACATTATTATTGGTAGCTTCGTTGATCGCCTGTCCACTGGCTGCTGTCTGCTGATACAGGCTGTCTGCCAGTCTCTCCAGGCCGTTCGGATTGTTGAACTGGAATACGCCGATCGTAATACCGATGGGTTGCGGATTGTTCTGTGCATCCGGATAGCAGAGGCTGCCGTCCTTGCTGACAGTAACCTTGCTCATTACATAGTTATTACTAAGGACAATGGGACGTCCCTGCGTATCCAGTACCGGAAGTCCCTCTGAGGTTGCCAGCATATTGCCACCGTTCGAAGCCAGGGTAAACTTCAGATTACCATTTCTCGTATAATAGGTATTGCCGTCCACACCGCGAACTGCGAAAAATCCCTTACCGTCAATTGCAAATGCGGTGTCGCTGTCGGATGCCGTCAGGCTTCCTTCCTTAAACACGGAACTGATGGAAGCATTCCGTACGCCCAGTCCCACCTGTGCACTGCTCGGTTTCGCATCTCCATTAGCGGAGGTTGTTTTCGTCTGGATGTTTTGATATAACAGGCTCTTAAATTCATTCACCTGTGTCTTATAGCCTGTGGTGTTGACATTTGCCAGGTTATTGGCAATGGTATCCACATTTGTCTGTTGTGCGATCATGCCGGTCGCTGCTGTCCATAAGCTTCTGACCATATGTAGTCTCCTCTCACGCTGTCCCTAATATCATCCATGATCCGGTTTTCCATCCTGAAAGTTGTGTATCAAGGTCGGGTGCTTTTGCCCCCCGACATCATATATATCGGCTCTTTTTTATTTTAGATTACTGTACTCTGCCAATCTGGTTCACTGCTACGTCCAGTGTATCGTCGATCGTCTGCACTACCTTCTGATTCGACTCATATGCCCGGGTAATCGAAATCAGATTCACCATTTCCGATACGATCTGCACATTTGCCATTTCCAGATAACCAGATTTCACCTGTGCTTTTGCCGCAATCGTTTTGGCACCCTGGATTGGCTGATAGTAGGTCTCGCCGTATTTTTCCAGATAATCATAATCTTCGAAATCTGTCACCTGAATCTTAGCCACTGCCTGACCATTCTGGTAGATCGTGCCGTCATCTGTGATGGAAGAATCGATCAGAGTATTCAGCCGGATCCGTCTGTTCTGTGTATCCAGGACATAGTCACCCTCTTCTGTCACCAGATAGCCGTCCTTGTTCAGTGTGAATTGACCGGCGCGGGTATATTTGGTATCTGTCTCTCCGGCTTTGTTCGTAAATTCAATGGCAAAAAAGCCTTCTCCCGACAAAGCAAGATCATACGTATTGCCCGTGATTCGGAAAGATCCCTGGGAATAGTCTGTATAATTCTCACCGATCTTAACTCCGGGATTCTTCACTCCCAGTCTCTGCACATTTCGCATGCCTACGGACTGGTCCTTGATCTTAACTGTCAGCACATCATCAAAGGACTGGCTGGTGGAGCCTTCCTTTTTATAGCCGACGGTAGATGCATTGGCCAGATTGTTGGTCATGATATCCATTCGGTTCTGCTCGTTTATCATACCCGTGTATGCGGTGTATAATCCTTTAACCATTTGTATCCTCCATTTGCGATATCGATCCTTCGACAAATGTCCGGCATCCTGCCATTTGCTTCATTAATTATCTCTGTATCCTGCAAGGAACTCTACGTATTTACCGGTTCCGATGGCTACTGCTGTCATGGGATCCTCAGCTGTCATGGTATTGATCCCTGTCTTGGCAGAGATCAGATCCTCCAGACCGCGCAGTAAGCTTCCGCCTCCGGTCAGCACAATCCCTCTGTCGGCAATATCCGCTGCCAGCTCAGGGGGAGTCTTCTCCAGAACACTGTGAATGGTCTCCACGATCTGTGCTGTGGTCTCGCGCAGAGCTTCCTCTGTCTCCTCGGAAGATACCTTGACGGTCTTCGGCAGACCGGTTACCAGGTTACGTCCTCTGACATCCATATAATCCACTTCCGCTCTCTTATAGCAGGAACCGATCTTGATCTTCAGATCTTCTGCGGTTCTCTCACCGATGAGCAGATTGTGTTTCTTACGCATATAACGAACAATGGCTTCGTCGAAATCATCTCCGGCGATCTTGATGGAAGCGCTGACTACCGTACCTCCCAGAGAGATCACGGCGATATCGGAAGTACCACCGCCGATATCCACGATCATGTTACCGCAGGGCTTGGAGATATCAATTCCGGCACCGATTGCTGCTGCAATGGGTTCTTCAATGATGGATACCTCTCTGGCACCTGCCTGATAGGTAGCATCTTCTACGGCTTTCTTCTCTACTTCCGTAACGCCGCTGGGTACGCAGACCGCGATACGGGGCTTACGGAAAGTTCTCTTACCCAGAGCCTTCTGGATAAAATACTTCATCATTTTCTCAGTTACAGTATAGTCGGAGATAACACCCTGACGTAAGGGTCTTACCGCTACGATATTGCCGGGAGTTCTTCCCAGCATCAGACGTGCATCCTCTCCAATGGCTTTAATCTTGTTCGTGTCTCTATCAAAAGCTACAACAGAGGGTTCCTTTAATACGACTCCCTTTCCTCTGATGTATACCAGAATGCTGGCGGTACCTAAATCAATTCCGATGTCTGTGCACTGCATTTTCTATTCTACCCCTTTCCGATGGTATCAATCTATATATAAGTTTAGACTCTACACGCTATTTTAGTCATATACATCATATTATAACTGAATTTTTCCCATTTTCATAGAGGGTAATTATTAATTTTTATAACTATTCAGAACCATGCAAATATCATCGCCTATTTGTCGAATTTTTGCAAATGGGGGCTGAATAGTTATCGTAACTCCTTCTCCAACATCTTTTTCACATAGTAGCCGGTATAGGATTTTTTCACCTTTACGATCTCTTCCGGAGTACCCTGTGCGATCACGGTACCGCCGCGGTCGCCGCCTTCCGGTCCCATATCGATAATATAGTCCGCGGTCTTGATCACATCGAGGTTGTGTTCGATGACGACTACAGTATTTCCGCCGTCTGCCAGTCTGTGGAGGATTTCCACCAGCTTATGCACATCTTCAAAATGTAATCCTGTCGTAGGCTCATCAAGAATATAGATCGTCTTCCCGGTACTTCTCCTGGAGAGTTCGGTTGCCAGTTTGATACGCTGTGCCTCACCGCCGGATAACGTGGTAGAGGGCTGTCCCAACTTCACATAAGAAAGTCCCACATCATATAAGGTCTCGATCTTTCTGCGGATATAGGGCACATTCTCAAAGAAAGGCAATGCTTCCTCTACGGTCATGTCCAGTACGTCGAAAATGCTCTTGCCCTTGTATTTCACATCCAGTGTCTCACGATTGTAACGTTTGCCACCGCAGACCTCACAGGGCACATAGACGTCCGGCAGAAAATGCATCTCGATCTTGATAATGCCATCACCGCCGCAGGCTTCGCAACGTCCGCCCTTGACATTGAAGCTGAAGCGGCCCTTGCTGTAGCCCTTCGCCTTGGCATCCGCCGTAGAGGCGAACAGATCGCGGATCAGGTCAAACACTCCGGTATAGGTAGCCGGATTGGATCTGGGGGTGCGTCCGATGGGGGACTGGTCAATGTTGATGACTTTATCCAGCTGCTCCACGCCTTCGATTCCCTTATGTTTACCGGGAATACAACGTGCACGGTTCAGCTCTCTCGCCAAATGTTTGTAGAGAATCTCATTCACCAGTGAGCTTTTTCCGGAGCCAGACACACCGGTAACGCATGTCATGACGCCCAATGGGATCTCCACATCTACATTTTTCAGGTTATTTTCCTGTGCTCCCAATACTTTGATCCAGCCGGTAGGAGTTCTCCTGGTCTCCGGCACAGGAATTCTTTTTTTACCGCTGAGATATTGTCCCGTAATGGACTCCGGGATCTGCATGATCTCTTCTGCAGTACCACAGGCGATAACCTCGCCACCGTGGGAACCGGCACCGGGACCAATATCTACGATATAATCCGCTGCCAGCATGGTATCCTCATCGTGTTCCACCACTACCAGGGTATTGCCCAGATCCCGAAGATTCTTCAGGGTATTCAGCAGTTTGTCATTGTCTCTCTGGTGCAGTCCGATACTGGGCTCATCGAGAATATAGCACACGCCCACCAGTCCGGAACCGATCTGGGTCGCCAGGCGGATACGCTGTGCCTCACCACCGGACAGGGTAGCGGTAGCTCTGGCCAGGGACAGATATTCCAGTCCTACATCCACCAGGAATCCCACTCTGGCGCGGATCTCCTTCAGGACTCTCTCTCCGATGAACTGCTGCTGTTTCGTTAGGGTCATGGTGTCCAGGAACTTCTGCAGGTCGCGGATAGACATGGAAGTGATCTCGTAAATATTTTTATCGCATACCGTAACTGCCAGGGACTCCTTCTTCAGGCGCATTCCCTTACATTCTTTACAGGGGGTAATGCGCATAAAGGTTTCGTATTCCTGTTTGGAGCTTTCGGATGCAGTCTCGCGATAACGACGCTCCACATTTTTGATCAGTCCTTCGAATGCTACCGGATACACACCACTTCCGCGCTGGCCGGTATAATGTACCATAACTTCCTTACCATTGGTTCCATGGATCAGGATATCATGAATTTTCTGCGGGTACTCTTCAAAAGGAGTGTCCAGGTCAAAATGATATTCCTTGGCCAGTGCCTGCAATATGGCATTGGTAAAACTGCCCTTGTCCGCGCAGGACTGCCACCCCATCACGGTAATCGCTCCCTGATTGATGCTGAGTCTCTTGTCCGGGATCATCAGATCCTCATCAAACTCCATCTTGTAACCCAGCCCAAAACATACCGGACAGGCACCGAAAGGATTGTTGAAGGAGAAGCTTCTCGGCTCCACTTCGCTGACACTGATGCCGCAGTCCGGACAGGAGAAGCTCTGGCTGAAGGTCACCGGCTCGCCACCGATCACATCCACCACCAACAGGCCTTCGGCCAGCTCCAGTACGTTTTCAATGGAATCTGTCAGACGGCGCTGAATACCATCCTTTACCACCAGACGGTCTACTACAATGTCGATATTGTGCTTGATATTTTTATCCAGTTTGATCTCTTCCGTCAGTTCATACATACTGCCGTCGATCCGTACCCTGACATAACCGCTTCTCTTGGCACGCTCCAGCACTTTGGCATGCTCGCCCTTACGGCCTCTGACCACGGGGGCCAGCAGCTGGATCTTCGTACCTTCTCCCATGTTCATGATCTGGTCTACCATCTGGTCTACGGTCTGTTTGGAAATCTCCCTGCCGCACTTCGGGCAGTGGGGAATACCGATCCTCGCATACAACAGGCGGAAGTAATCATAAATCTCCGTTACCGTACCCACAGTGGAACGAGGGTTACGGTTGGTCGACTTCTGATCGATGGAAATGGCGGGAGACAGTCCCTCGATGCTTTCTACGTTGGGTTTCTCCATCTGCCCCAGGAACTGTCTCGCGTAGGAGGACAGAGATTCCATATAACGCCTCTGTCCTTCGGCATAGATCGTATCAAATGCCAGGGAAGACTTTCCGGAACCGGACATACCGGTGAGTACCACCAGTTCATTTCTGGGAATGTCCACATTAATGTTTTTCAGATTATGTTCATTGGCACCCCGGATCTTAATGTATTCCCGGGGGCGCATCTTCTTTGCTTCTTCCATTGTCTTGCCTTTCTTATTTCATATCATTCCATATCATTTAATTGTTTCTTTAATTCAAGCATTTTATCTCTAAGTTCTGCCGCCGCCTCGAAGTTCAGGTCTGCCGCTGCCTTCTGCATCTTCTTCTGGATCTCGCCGATGAGCTTCTCCAGTTCCTTCTTCGTCATGGATTCCGGATCCTTCTCGAAGCGTACCTCCTCCTTGGCGATCACCCTGGAGATGCTGATGAGATCCCGCACCGCCTTTTTGATCGTCTGCGGGGTAATGCCATGTTCTTCGTTATACTTCATCTGAATCTCGCGACGTCTGTTGGTCTCGTCCAGCGCTTCCCGCATGGAATCCGTGATCGTGTCGGCATACATGATGACATGTCCCTCCGCATTACGTGCGGCACGGCCGATGGTCTGGATCAGGGATGTTGCACTTCTTAGGAACCCTTCCTTGTCCGCATCCAGGATCGCTACCAGTGTGATCTCCGGAATGTCCAGTCCTTCTCTCAGAAGATTAATACCTACCAGCACATCAAATACATCCAGTCGCATATCACGGATGATCTGGGCACGCTCCAGCGTATCAATGTCGGAATGCAGATATTTTACCCGGATACCGACTTCCTTCATATAGTCTGTCAGGTCTTCCGCCATACGCTTGGTCAGCGTGGTGATCAGTACCTTATGGTGTTTTTCAATCTCTTTATTTACTTCTCCGATCAGGTCATCGATCTGTCCTTCCACAGGGCGTACCTGTACTTCCGGATCCAACAGTCCTGTCGGACGGATGATCTGCTCTGTCCTGAGCAGCTCATGCTCCTTCTCATAATCGGAAGGTGTCGCAGATACGAACATCATCTGGTCTATATGTGCTTCGAATTCTTCGAAATTGAGGGGTCTGTTGTCCAGTGCAGAGGGCAGACGGAAGCCATAGTCTACCAGTGTCTGTTTTCTCGAACGGTCTCCTGCATACATGCCGCGGATCTGCGGAATCGTCATATGAGACTCGTCCACGATGATCAGAAAATCATCCGGGAAAAAGTCCAGCAGCGTCATGGGCGGCGCTCCCGCAGGAAGTCCGTTCAGATGTCTGGAATAATTCTCGATGCCGGAACAGAATCCGGTCTCACGGAGCATCTCGATATCAAAATTCGTCCGCTCCGCGATCCGCTGTGCCTCGATCAACTTGTCTTCGCCCTTGAAAAACTGCACCCGCTCCTTCATCTCTTCTTCGATATTGTCGCAGGCTGCCTTGATCTTCTCCTGCGAGACTACGTAATGAGATGCCGGGAAGATTGCTACATGGTTCAGCTCTGCGTGGATTTTCCCTGTCAGAGGCTCCACCTCGGCGATCCGGTCAATCTCATCTCCGAAAAATTCGATGCGGATCAGATAGTCTCCGCCCTGTGCCGGGTACACTTCCACTACATCTCCCCTGACACGGAAAGTTGCACGTTGGATATCCATATCATTACGGTTGTATTGAATATCGATCAGCTCCCGAAGCACTTCATCCCGGTCCTTCACCATTCCGGGGCGCAGGGATACGATCAGATCCTGATATTCATCAGGACTTCCCAAGCCGTAGATACATGAAACACTGGCTACCACAACGACATCTCTGCGCTCCGCCAGGGATGCCGTAGCGGACAGGCGCAGTTTATCAATTTCATCATTGATTGAAGAATCTTTTGCAATATAGGTATCCGAAGAAGGCACATACGCCTCCGGCTGGTAATAATCGTAATAGGAAACAAAATACTCCACCGCATTTTCCGGGAAAAATTCCTTCATTTCCCCGTAGAGCTGACCTGCCAGCGTCTTGTTATGTGCGATGATCAGCGTCGGTTTGTTCAATGCCTGGATGACATTCGCCATTGTAAAAGTCTTACCCGAACCGGTGACACCGAGCAATGTCTCGAACTGATTGCCCTGTCTGAAGCCTTCCACCAGCTCCGCAATGGCCTGCGGCTGGTCTCCGGTGGGTTGATATTCGGAATGTAATTTGAAATGATCCATATTCCTTCTCCTGATTTTCGCTTCTATCCGTAAAACTCTATCTGTAAAAATAGGAAGTCGCTATCATTTTCTTAGTATGATTACCCGTCTAGTATATCATTCAAAAATAAAAAAGTACAGAGCAAAATCGAATGTTTGTTCTGTACCTTTTTATCATACGCCTCTTTACTGCATGATATCGCCAACACCATTATCCCGAATCACTTGCTGATACCAATAAAAGGAATCTTTCGGAATTCGCTGCTGTGATCTATAGTCCACATAAACTAATCCAAATCTCGGGTCGCATCCTTCCGCCCACTCAAAATTATCTGTAAATGCCCATGCTGTATATCCTATCACAGGAATCCCATCATTCATTGCACGATACAATTTACTCAGATAGCAATACATATAATCAACCCTCTGAGGGTCATGTACCTTACCGTCACTCATTACAAAATCAAGATTGGACATACCATTCTCCGTAATCAGAATTGGAAGATGATATCGTTCATACAGGAATTTCGGAGACCAGTAAAGTACCTCGGGGGTAATCGCCCATCCTAACTGTGTACGTGGCATTCCGGGCCAGCCGAGATCGGGAGATTTTGCATCTGCATTATAATTGTTAGCAAAATAAATATTATACCCAAAAAAGTTCAACGGCTGGCAGATTACTTTCAAATCCTCTTGTGTCAAAACCTTTTCCAGATACTGTGGTGCTTTTCCCAAAATCATTGGATCTGCCCACCAGTTTACCGCCATGGAAAATCCCTTTTCAATATCAAACATTTCATTTCTTGCTTTTTCGATTCCATCAGTCGTTTCATCATACGCCACAAAATTGCGTCCATTCAAGGCGAATCCAATCTGCGGATCTGCAAGTTTCGAACGTTCTCTAATAATTTTCACCGCATATCCGTGACATAATAATACATTCCTGCTGATGTAAGCCAGATCACTGAATCGTTGCTCTTTTGTCATCGTATTTGTCTTAAACGGAGCCTGTCGACCTTCAAAATAACCGAACCCGATAAAGCATGCCGGCTCGTTGAACGTTATCCAATAACGCACTTTATCAGATAAAGCGTCTACCACAGTCTGAACATATTCTTTAAATTCATCAATAATCTGTGGATTCTCCCATCCTCCTTCGTTGTAAGCCCACATAGGAAGATCCCAATGATACAAAGTACACAGCGGCTCAATCCCGGCACGACGCAGTTCGCCTGTCAGATCTCGATAAAACTGAAGTCCTTTTTCGTTGATAATACCTCTTTGAGGCATAACTCTCGGCCAACTGACGGAAAACCGGTAACTCTTCAATCCCAGCTCTTTCATCAGAGCGATATCCTCTCTGTAACGATGATAATGATCACAAGCCTTATCCCCATTTAGGTTCCGCTTGATGTGTCCATCTGCAGTAGCGTCCCAGATACTGTCGGTCTTACCATCCTCATTTCTGGCTCCCTCTATCTGGAAGGAAGCACTGGCTGCTCCCCATAAAAAATTCTCCGGAAATAATTTCATTTTCTTGTTCCTCCTGCTCTTGTTATTTTTTGTGATATAAATGTACTTCTCCGCATAAACCGATCTGATTCTCCGGTTTCCAGTTCTCCTGTTTTCTCTTTGGTGGTATTCTCCGCTCCAATGTAGTAGCAACTTCGATTACAATCCGGTTTTTTCCTGTTATAAGTAACTTATCAATCTCATACCGATACGGTGGAATAATCTGGATTCCACAATCTGCTCCGTTTACAAATACTTGTACGGCTTCCCCTGCGTCACTGATCTCTAAAACTGCATGTTGTATTTCTTCCGGTCTCAGTTCCACTTCCTGTTCATAACGAATCACACCGCCGAAATCCGGCATTTCCTTCTCTGCATGATCTGGTAATTCTACCGCTACAGGCTGTTCAAATACAGGATAATGAATGCTATCGCACACCGAGCGTGTCCATCCTTTATTCAGATTTCTGCCTCCTGTTACCGTATACGTCGATTGCTTTTTCAAACAGTCCGGAGTTTCCGTATCAAATATGATGATCCAACTTTTTCCGGGTTCTATCCGCACATTAAACTCTATCGAATTTCCTTCTTTTAGCTGTAGCTCTTCCAGTTCATTTTCCCATGCATTATACCGATAGCATATCTCTCTTTTATCTGACAAGAGCACCGTGCCTTCATATATCGTCGTTCCTTCATTCACAAGGTACAAGAGTTCCGGGTCTCCATGATACCTGTAACTGCGAATATCTTTATTCTCCGGAATCATCTGTATTTCCGGCATCCTGTGCTTTCTCATGTACTCCAAAAGTTTCGTTACCGGCAATGTTTCTGCGTATTTGCGTATTTGTGACAACCTTTCCGCTTCACTATTACTGTCGATCCAACTGCATATTCCTTTGGGATAGGCATTTAGGAATACACAGGGAAATCCCTGTTTTCCCAGTCGGATAACAGCTTCTGCCGTTTCCTTTGTTATATAATCGGTCTGTGGAATAATGAAAATCTTATATTTCTGTGTATGGACCTGTAATCCGTCACTCAGATCCGTTTCATAGCAACTGTCTGTAAAAATATCTGACGGCAAGAAGTCAAATCCAATCTGTGCTTCCGTCAGAATTCTCGCCGGTTCCTGAATATACATGCATGTCATTCCCGTCCACTCGGCTTCGCCATGATACAAAATCGCCGCTTCGCTCTCATGATGTCCACCGTTTATCAGATTGCAGATACGATTCATATAATTCATCAGCACTCCAAAGTGACGGTATTGCGGATTATGTCCATGTGCATAAAAATGCGGTGGGCAGTCCTGATCCGGGAAATCCTTGGCAGAAAAAGCATGCGGAACAAAATGATTCACACCTCGAACCATAAAATGATCCGCCAGATATGCCTCCAGTCTCACCCCTTCTTTCCAGCCATAATTTCCAAAAATTTCGCACATGGAGCGATCTTTTTTACGACGATCTATTGCTGCCGCGCTGGAAGCAAGACGCCCCAATGTGAAATGATAAAACACACCGTCACGCGGTGTCCCCAGATGAGAGACATAAGTAATATCTTCTCCCTGTGGTAATACCTGTCCTCCAATATCATCTATTCCTGACATATCCTGTCCTGCCAGTCCGCGGAAGTAGTGTCCCAGACTCGATCCGCAGCGAGCATGCTGGTTATTATCTTCGATCAGATGGCCTATGTATTCGACACCGTGTTTGTGACACCAGTCTCCGATCTGCCGGGAAAAAGCCTTTTCCACACATCTGGTAACTTTATCCATATAACTGTAACGCACCTTAGCCGTCAGATTTTCATCAAATTCCCTTTCCCATAAAAGCGGCAGATATTTTACATATTCTGTCCCAAATGTTTTCTCAAGTTCCTGCGCAAGTCCCCTGCTCCAAGGTTGATCTTCCATCTGATAGATCTTCTGATCCATCTGATAGAGATGACCGTTCCCGATCTCCGGTTCATCCGAGAAAAATCCTGCAATGGTATCTCCGAAATCCTCTTGATAATGTGCATAGTGTGGCTCATACACAGCCTCGATCAGTGTATGACAGGCCTCCTCATCCAACATATTCATATAATTACGATGTGGTCCACGATTTCTCGTCAGATGAAGTGCATATACTTTCCATTCTCCTTCCGTCGGTGCAAACGCAATCTCTCCGTTTTTTTCCTCCAGCAATATCAGATCTTTTTCCACTGATCCGTTTTTCCGCACCGCTATTATCCCCAGTGTCTGATCTCCCGGGAATGTTTCAAATTCCATGTGAAAATAATTCTCGATCCAGGATGGAACAAACGGTTCTGCTCTATCGTAGCTTGGTCTCTTCCAGACTTTTCTTTCTCCCGGAGCCACCCTGTCCAACACTCGGTAGGTCAGGAACCATCTCTTGCAGGTGTCCGGTTTTTCCTCAATTTTTCCGTTACAATATCCTGTGGGGAAATGACTGTCATCCAGTATCCAGACCTTCATTTTCCGTTTTCTTGCTTCCTCCAAAATAATGTCCATATCCCGCCACCAGCCGGCCCCCACAAAATCCGGATGTGGGCGGCTTTCTATACACACCGCACGAATATTTGCATCATAAATTACCTGCATGTATTTTCTCAGCACTGCTTCCGATTCACCGTGTTGCCAGAAAAAGGGGAAAATATAATTTTCCATCTCTCCATGCAACAGGCTGTTTATTTTGGAATTCATAAACGCCTCCTCATCTGCTGTCAATTCTCTTCCTGTTTGTATTTTTGTCTGTACTCGCTGGGTTTCATTCCTTCCACCCGTTCAAATGTCTGATTAAAATGGTTTACATCACTGTATCCCACCGCTTTACACACCTCATAAATATGCAGTTCCGTCTCTGCCAACAGCTTTTTGGCACGATCCACACGATAATCTGTCAGATACTTCTGATAGGTCATTCCGGTTTTTTTCTTAAACAATTGACTGAAATAGTAAGGATTAATATAAAATTTCCCAGATATGTCATTCAATGAAATATTCTGATTATAGTTTTGCCTGATGTACTCCTTTGCTTCTGCAATAACGTCTTTCTTTTTTGGCATATTATCTTTCAGCATAACTTCGTTGACACTGCTGACCATATTCATGATCCAGTTTTCCAACTGTTCCATTGTCTTGAATTTTTCAATACTCTTCAAAGTAAATAAATTCTTTCCAAAGTATTCATTCATCTGAAGTTGTGCCGTCGGTATGTTGTGTAATCCCAGAAGCACAATATTCAAGCTCAGTTTCTGCAATTCTGGAAGTGTCAATGTATTCTCTGAAAGAATTCTGTGAAAAATTCCTTTCACGGTAATCCGGAAGCCATTCTGGTCAAAACGATCAATTCTATCCTTTAATTGCTCTGTCTCTTCTTCCGTAAGCAGTTCCGGCCGGTTTTCCATATTGCAAAGTTCTTCAAATAAAATAGCGGTTCCGCAGCCTTTCAAAATACGGTAATTGATAGCTACACAAGCTTCCTCATATGCTTTAGGGAGATCTTCATACTCTTTATAAGTACTTCCGATTCCTATGCTGAACCGCCCTGCGTCTTCCGTGTTTTGGATCATATACTTTCCGACAAGCGTCTTCTTATCTTCCGTCGTAAAATTGTTTGCTCCGATGATTACCGCTGTTTGTGCATTCCCGATGTGGATACTGTAAAGGAACTGTTCCCCCTGTAGAATCAAGCCTTCTACAGGCAGTATATTCTCCTCTTGATTTTCTGCAGCAAGTACCAGACAGGTATACTGACTGTAATTTTCTAAAACTCTCATTTTCTTCAGGAATTCTCCCACTTTATAGCGGCTGTCCGTACCACCTGTCAAGAAATCCCTCAATGCATAGTTACGCATATCATCATTCAATTTTCCCAAGGAATCCTGTGTCTTTCTCCTGGTTGCAATTTCTCCGCACACCCTGGTTATTGTCTCACTCAGTTCTTTCTCATCAACCGGTTTTGTGATAAAATCTCTGACTCCCAGTTCGATTGCCTTTTTTGCGTAGCTGAATTCTGCATATCCGCTTAATACAATAAACTCAGCTGAGCATCCTGCTTTTTTCAGTTCCCGGATCATTTCCAATCCGTCCATTTCAGGCATTCTGATATCCGTAACAATAAGATCCGGCTGCTCTGCGACGGCTTTCTCATATCCTTCTCTTCCGTCATGTGCCAGCAGAACCGGTCTGCACTCCGGATTATACTTTCCAGTCAAATAGGCAATTCCGGTTGCCTTTTCCTTTTCATCCTCAACAATCAATAACTTATATGCCATATTGATCAGCCTCTTTCCTGCTCCATATAAGGAATTCGAATTTCCACCACTGTTCCGTACTCATCACTTGATAAGATACTCAGCTTTCCTTCATTTCCATAACGCAATCTGATCCGCTCTGCTATATTGCGAAGACCGATTCGATGAGAGTTTTGTGTTTCCTCGCTCTGTGATGTTTCCGACAATGCCTCCAGGCTGTGTCGAACTTCTTCCAGTCTCTCACCGGACATACCGGCACCATCATCCTGAATGGTAAACACCATAATATGTTCATCAACCAGTCTTCCGGATATAGATATTTTAATCGGTATACCACTCTCTCTGCTTCCGTATTTGAATGAATTTTCAATGACCGGCTGAAACAGAATCGGCATGATACGTGCCTGACAGAGCTTCCGATCCACATCCTCATGCAAAGTAATCACATTGTCAAAACGGATATTCTGAAGACAGATATAAGACCGAATATTGTCAAGTTCATCGTTTACTGTGTAATTCTTTTTATCACTGTCCAGGACATTACGAAACATTTTTGCCAGAATCTTAACCATATCGGCCACATCATCATCTCCGTTCAGGATAGCCTTAATGCGAATGGATTCCAGGGTATTAAACAGAAAATGGGGATTAATCTGGGTACGAAGTGCCAGAAACTGTGCATTTTTCTGGCGTACACCTGCCTGATATATCTCCTCAAGCAGTGCTTCCATCTTACCGACCATATGATTATAGCTTTTTACCAGGCTTCCGAGTTCATCATTTCCAACCGTTTCCTCAATCAACTCATAGTTTCCATTTTCCAGTCTTTTCATACTACTCTGCAACTTCCGGATTAAATATACCATTTGTTTGCTGAATAAAACGGAAGCGGAAATAATGATTGCAATCAGAATCGCCACCAGTATCCATGTCACCTTCTGGATAAAGCTGACACGCAGATACATCTTGCTCCTCGGGATCACAGTATTCACCTTAATTCCCAACTGTTTCGTCGTATCTTCTATTACGATATAATCGTCAGGGTTCTTTTCATAAAACAGCAGGCTTTCTTTGTCAATCTCGCTATAATGAGCTCTGCCGCTGGACAAATCAGAATCATATATCAGTCCCCCTTGTGCATCTGTAATATTAATTTTGATATTATATTGATTGCGTTCCAGAAGAAACATATCACTCAATTTGATAATACTGGACGGAGCAAGGTCTATCAGTATCATCCCGGCATATTTTCCGTTTACACCGTATACACGACGTCCAAATGTAACCAATATCTGATCTCTGTTTCTATCATAATAAGAACAGTCATGCAACGGTGTCAGAAACAGAACTTCCGAATTCTCCTGTTCTTTTAAAAACCAGTCCTGCCGCAACAATTCTTCATAACTCAAAGATCTTCCGGTACGATCATACTGAAAATATCCGCCTTCCTCATTCATGATCGTCACAGACTGAATTTCGCTTTCCATCGTCATCAGTCTCATTACCAGTTCACGATAAAACAGTTTATTCTCTATTCTCTGTGATATCGGAATCTCTGTGTCCAGACGATCCATCAGACCTTCATTCACCAGCAGAGATTTTGTAAGCGCATCATAATCGCTGATAAACCCATTCATGTCAGAGGCTATTTGTGAACTGAAAATAGATGCAGTTTCCTCCATGGTGGATTCCAGACTATTAGCGGAAATATGATATAGTACAAAGCTCATAACCAACAATGGCATCACACTGACCATCGAGAATACAAGAATCAATTTTATCGCTATATTCAGGTTGTTCCACATTTTCTTCATTGTCATCACACCGCCCATAGATTATTCGCTGTTCTATTCTAAAGAGATTTCAAGCATATCCAACATTCCCCGTCCGTAATATTCCAACATCAAAGTACCAATACCTCTCCATTCTTTTATATCAGTTTGGTTCTTTTCCCAGTCTTCTGACGGCATCACAAAAATACGCCCTATCTCCTTATCATTTTCCTGTATTCTAACACAGATTTCTCCTTTTGCGCATCCTCTGGTCGTTATCGTTATCTTTTTCAGGTCATCGAATTGAAAATATTTATACCCTGCGCATCCTCCGTCTTCTATGCAGGTAATGTATTGCTTGGGCGCTGCATTTTCATCTTGTATCTCATCCGGATTTTTATCCGGAGCATCCTGTGTCACATAGGGCTGCGCATTGCTGTCCGGCCTGGATATCTCAGGTTCTAATTTTCCATGCAGTATGCATGCTATGGACGCAGGATATGTACCTTTTTCCAGCGGAGCTCCGTTGAATCCCTGTGATGTCATCTCTGCCTGTTGAAACCTGCCATCCGGCAACATAACTAACTCTTCAACGCAGGCTTGTCTTGAAAACTGTGTCTTATTAGTAGGTCTATGATAAAAGACGTACCATTTACCATTGATCTGCTCAATACTTCCATGATTGTTTCCCCACATGATCTGTATCCGGTTCTTATCCTGTTCTTCTATTACGCCGGAGTTATCGGACAGTACTCCTGCATAACGATACTCACGATCCGGTTTTTCACTTATGGCATAGCATAATTCTCTCGACCGAACAGAAGAATAAATCAAATAGTACTTTCCGTTTATCTTCCTGACAGAACTTGCTTCAAAAAACTCATGTCCCTCAAATCCGGTATCCTTTGCTTTTCCCAATATTGGAAGCAGAATTCTTGGTTCTTCTATGACTGTAAGCATATCGTCACTTAATTCCATGACACAGGAATTTTTAGGTGTTTTCCCTATATCCTTCTCTGTCTTTGGACCATTTCCTGAATACAGGTAAATTTTACTGTCTTCATCTATAAAAACACCGGGATCAAACTGCCAGATATCCCCTTCCCGTTTTCCGATCCATTGTCCTTTTTTATCCTGCACAATTCCATAGAATTGATATTGTCCTGCAGGTTCATTGCATACAGCTACACCGATTGCCTCTCCGTCACCGTCCGGGCAATAATATAAATAGTATCTTCCATCCTTGCCTCTTGCGACATCCGGTGCCCAGATTTGTCTGTTACCATCCGGCATTCTTGGATCCTGGCTGCTCCGGTAGATAATGCCTTCGTATCTCCATTCCTTTAGGTCATGAACATTGGCAGACCAACAGACATAATCGTTCATGCAATACTTATTTCCGCCAAACCCGTCATGGCTTCCGTATAGATAAACCCTGTCACCAAATACATGTGGTTCTCCGTCCGGAATATATTCCCACAAAGGCAGATATGGATTATAGCTCTGCATTCTTTTGTACTCCTGTTTCTACAAAGGAGTCCCGGAGAAATAAACTCTCAGGACTCCTCATCTTCTTGCAGAATATTACTGTGCTTTTTTTGCGTACCACTCTCTTGCTTTCTCAGTTACTTCCGTTCCACCGGTGGCATACCATTTTTCTACAAATTCATCAAACTTATCAATGGAGTATTCTCCGGTGATAATCTTGGTAGCATATTCAATATATAAAGTCCGGTTAGCAATATCCGGATAATCAGAAGTAATCGATTCCGGCATACCGTCCCCAGCAAAACTCTTTACATATTTCTGGTTTTCCTGAACATTCTCAATTGCCTGAGATACTGCCCATGCTCTGTCATCTGTTAACTGGGAAGACAGTACATTCACTTGGAAATCAATGGTTGCAATTTGGTTGAAAGGTACTAATACCAAATTCTGCTGCGTGGATGGATCATCCGGCAGACGAACGGATTCCCCGTTTACCACTTCACTGTGCATACCTTCCACACCATTATAAAATTTCATCCACAGATCCTGGTTTCCATAAGCATCTAATACTTTCATGATTCTGTCAATCTTCGCTTCATCATCCGTATTTGCTACAACAAATCCTCCGCCGTTCATCTGATGCATTGTATAATATCCTTCATATCCGGGTGCTGAAATGGCAGGTAATACAGCGATTTCCGGTTTTACTCCGGTACCATTATAAATATTTTCCGCATAATTATAGCATTCCTGAGGCAAATGTTCCCAAATACCAACCACACCTGAATTGATTTTACCGTCCCACGCAGCCTTATCATTCAGAAAAGTCTCTGGGTCGAGCAATCCTTCTGCATATAACCCGGACATCCACTCCAGACAATCTCGCATATTCTTGGTTACTGCAGAGTAAGTAAGTTCTCCATCATAAATATCCCACTGAGGATATCCTTCCCACATTGCAATTCCGTACTGTCCAAACAACTGTCCCATCCATCTTGCTTCTGCACGACCACCTGTAGGGATTTCATCTGCCACCCCATTGCCATTGGGATCATCGTTTTTAAATGCTCTGAGTACTTCTACAAACTCTTCCTGGGTTGTGGGCATGTCCAGACCGAGATTATCCAGCCAGTCCTTACGAATCATAGCGCCATTTCTTCCGTAACTCATAACCTGCGGAATCACATAGATGCGGTTTTGCCCGGTCGGATCATTCGCTTTTACTGCGTCCCAGACATCCCCCGGAATGCTCTCCCACAAATGAGGTGCTTTTTCAGGCAACAGATCTGTCAGATCCAGTAATGCTCCATTCTCAATTAATTCTGTCTCTACACCATTCCAGGGAGTAAACATATCCGGCATATCTCCGGCAGCAATTCTGAGATTCAACTGCTCCAAATAGGTTTCTCCACCATTCCACTCTACATAAGGCTGTACAATCCCGACACCTATGATATCTTTATAAAAATTATACAGTTCACTTCCTGCTTCCACCGGAAGGTATCCATTGTTGGTGCTCCAGATTTCAATATCCTCATCTGTAGAAGCCTCTGCCGTCTGTTCTGTTGCTTCTGTGCTCTTAGAATCAGCACTTCCACACCCCGACAACATTGACATCACCATCACCGATGCCAGCGTTGCACTCATTAGTTTCTTTGCATACCTTTTTTTCATACCTTTCCACCTCGTTCTTTCTTTTGGTAATTCTATTTTATCAGCTCCTATTTCTTTTGAAATATGGGCTTTTTAGTTCTTACTCTGTGTTTTTTTAGTTTTTATTTATCCCTTTACAGACCCTAGCATTGCACCTTTCGCAAAATATTTCTGTATCCAGGGATACGCGACCAAAACTGGAAGAATCGCAAATACAACCGCTGCTGCGCTGAGCGTTGCGGATGTATAATTTGCTGTCTGTGCCATGGTAACTGCCTGTAATTCTCCACCTCCGTCAACAATTGTTCGAATCTTCATTTGTAAAGGAAACAGGTTCATATTTTGTATAAACATCATCGGATGCTCATATTGGTTCCACATTGTCACTCCGTAAAATAATCCTACCGTAGCCAGCACTGCTTTCGAAGCCGGAAGCACAATTTGAAGCAAAATACGAAATTTTCCACATCCATCAATCATTGCAGCTTCTTCCAACTCCCGGGGAAACTGTTTGAAAAATGTTCTGACTATAATCAGGTTATACGCTGTCATAATATGAGGAAGAATTAACACCCAGTAATTATTGTATAATCCATAAGAACGTAACGTCAAAAAATAAGGAACTTTAGGAGCAGCAAACACCATAGTAAATACCACAAATAACATAATATATTTGGACGGTCGGAATTCTGTTTTCGACAACGGATATGCCATTAAAACATTTAGTAATAATGCTATCGCCACACCCAACACTGTGGAAAAAACCGAAATCAAGAAAGGCATCCATATTTTTCCTTTCATAAAAAGATATTTCCAGGAATCAAACGTAAATCCTACCGGTAATAAATTAATCTGATTCATCTGTGATGCCGTTTTGGAGCTCAAGGATACTGCAACCTCAGAAATAAGCGGGATGGCCGTAATAACGGCAAACAATATTAGAATCAAGCTAATTACAAACCCAAAGATTTTATCGTTTGCAGATTCCCGTACATGTGATTTTTTCGTATAAGCCTTCATTACCACAATCCTCCGTCTTCTGAAACTTTATTTGCAATTTTATTGAAAGTAACTACCATAAACAGACCTACTACCGACTGGAACAATCCTACCGCTGTTGCGAAACTGTATTGTGCCTGTTGAATTCCGACACGGAAAACATACGTATCAAAAATATCTGCCACTGAATAAGTCATTGGTGTGTATAAATTATATACTTGATCAAATCCCAGTGTTAAAAAGCTTCCGATGTTCAAAAGTAAAAGTGTAAGCACCGTAGGCACTAAAAGAGGAAATGTAATGAATTTCATTTTCTGGAATCGCGACGCACCATCAATAGAAGCTGATTCATACAAACTCGGATCCATTCCGCTAATTGCCGCCAGATATACTACCGTACCCCAGCCAGATTCTTTCCATATCGTAGAAAGAACATAAATAGGACGAAACCAGCTTTCTTTCTGCATTACCAGTAAGGGAGACATTCCCAGAAATTCTCTTACGTTATTAAACAGTCCACCAATGCCAAAAATATCGAATACCAGTCCTCCTACCACTACCCAGGATACAAAATATGGGATACAAATAATCGTCTGTATTCCCTTTTTCACCTTAGCATTTCGTAGTTCATTTAACATCAATGCCAAAATGACGGGAACCGGAAATGTCAAAACAGTCTTCAGCAATCCCAGAACAACCGTATTTCTGAGGATCTTGTAAAAATCCGGATATGTAAACAGCTTTTTAAAATTAGTCAATCCACACCATGCACTATCCCAAATTCCTTTATATGCAGAATAATCTTTAAATGCGATTACGCTACCAAGCATAGGAATATACTTAAACATAACAAGATATATAATTCCAGGCAACATCATCACATAATAAGGCCAGTTTCTTTTAAAATGCTCCTTTAAATTACCGGATCCAGCCTCCGTTCTTTTCATTTTTGTTTTTCCCATAAACTCACTCCTTCTTCTTTCTTTTTGGAATGATTTCATTTTAACATTTGTGTTTTTTTTGAAAATATGAGAATTTTAGTGATTGCTATGGTTTTTTTTAGAATTTGACACAAAAAAACCTCAGCAGATTTCTCTACTGAGGTTTGCATTAGCAGGTCAACCCCTGCTTCGCAGGGCTACAAGGATTCGAACCTTGAAATGACGGAGTCAGAGTCCGTTGCCTTACCGTTTGGCGATAGCCCTATGTCGTTTACTTGATGAAGTATACACTATCTGTTTTCATTTTGCAATACCTAATTTGAAAAAATTTTAAAAAAGTATACAAAATTTATACAATTCCTGTATTATCACCTGGTAAACACCGTAATATAGGGATAGTCTACACGGTTCACCGGCTGAAAATCATTCTGCAGCCAATTCCAGATAAAGCTGTTTTCACCTTCTGCAGCAATATCGCCATAGCAGCTTTCAAATACTACTACATCCGGATATCTGTCGGGATTGATCTCCCAGTAATCCAATAACCTTTCATCATACACCATGGAACAGATCGTATCCGGAGATGCCTGCGTATGTTCTCCTAGCATACAATAGAACTGTGATGCACCCACATACAGCACGGTACTTCCTGAAGGCACCGCTTTGTTCCAGATTTCCATATTGTTGTTATACCGGAAAGCAGACATATAATCTGTCAGGATTCCGGCACGCAGACCCTCTCTGTTAATGCCGCGGATGTTGGATAGTGCGTAGGGGCGACAAACAAATAAAAATAAAAAAGGGACTTCCTCAATCCTTTAAGGGCTATGACAGTAACGGTTATAGTCTTTTTTATGCGGTAACTACCGTATGAAATGAAATCATATTTCCTAAAGCAAAGAAATACCCACCTACAATATTCCGCTATCTAATCCCCCGAAAACTAGCGGACGAGAAAATCATAAATCAGTGCCAAATGCAACAGCTATCACTTACCGCATCAATTCTACTCACCAATGGCAGGCAAGAGAAAGAGAGACAGAAAAGCAAAAGAAAGAACCAAAGAAAAGTAAAAGACAGAGAGATAGAGAATGATGTTAGTTAACTTATCAATCAATCCTATCAATCAATACTTATACATCTAACCATAGATGTACCACTACAGGAGGGCAAAGACCAGGAACAAAAGGCAAGAACAACAGATTGTAGACTATTACAGCACCACAGACAGATATATCCGCAGTGACCGCTATTCTGACAGCAATCAGACCGTATTCACAAAAGAGAATGACAGATACCAGTGGCTTGTGTTGGAACAGAAAAGCCAGCATGATGTGGAGGTAAGACAGACCGACAGCCATGGAACAATAACAACAAGGGACAATTATGAACTGACAAGGAATATCCCTAAATGTGTGGGTGTGGAACGCCTATGTAAGGACGCAAATATGCAGATTCCCTTTACTGCTGATGAAATCAATCTTATCTATCAGTTTGGGGAACAGAGCAAAGCAGAAACATGCGCTCATTTATCCGCAATCCTGCCACAGATAAAGGACAATGACACCAAGCAGATTGTATGTAGCACTTTGAAGAAATTAAATGTCCTGTCAGAAGAAACGTATGCGGAGTTGACTGCCACTACAAAAAGACGAAAACTGACAGAGCGTGACCACTCCATCAAGGTAAGATTGTCAAAGGCAGAGAAACAATTAAAAGAACCGACAATTACCGAGGGAAAACAGAACAGGATTGGCAGAAAAGGAAAGGCAGGCATGGAGCTATGAAGCTGTCACGATATGAACAGGAAACCATTGTCAGCTACAATGCAGGGGAGCAGACCGCCACCATTTACACAAGGGATAAGGCAGTCATGCGGAAACTTGACACGTTGGTTGCCAACTTCCCCGATACATATAAGCTAGTGAAGCAGGACGAGGTATCTAAGACCTATTCCTTCCCGAAATCATTCGTCAGCTACCGCAAGCCCAGGGCGGTCAGTATGGAGCAGAGGGAACAAGCAAGAAAAAAAATTGGACTAATAAACAGTAAAAAAAGTTATATGTATGTGCAGAAAATGACGATAAAATAAGTGAACGAAACGCAAAGTTGACAAGATGAAACCACAGATTGGTTGTTTTCCTCTATTGCTTAGAAGTAGAATATTTGCAGGAGGTGGATAAAAAATGACATTAGGACAAAAATTAAAAGCACTATTGAAAGACAACAGTATGACGCAGGAGGATTTAGCCGAAAGATTGGAGGTATCCCGACAGGCAGTAGGAAAATGGGTAAATGATAAAGGAATCCCCGAAGTGGGTAAATTAGTACAAATCAGTAACCTATTCGGAGTGTCAATGGACTACCTGCTGAAAGAGGATTACGAAGAAAAAAACGTATCAGAAGAAAAAGCCATATCAAACAGCGGGTATTATGTCAGCCAAGAGATGTTGGATGGTTATTTGTCGTACAGTAGGCAGAATGTAAAGCAGATTACTGGAGGGATAAGCCTTTTTATATTGTCAAATGTCTTTGAGTGTTTTGGTCACCATAGCATGATAATGACTTTTCTTTTTTGGCTTACAATGATAGCAGGGATAATCATTATTATTTGGTATTATTTTCAGACCAAACAATATCAAGAAATCAAAAATGAACACCTTGCATTTGATGATAAGGTATTCAGGGAGTTTAAAAAACAGAGAGAAAGCAGAAGAAAGAAATATGCAGTTATGATTATTGTAGGAGTTGTTATTCTTTTGGCAAGTTCTGAAATAGGACATTTTTTAATGATTTATTTCGGACAGACAGCTTGCAATGTTTTTGAATGGATAGCTGATACGGTATGGTTAGCACTTATAATATGGGCGGGAATGTCTATGCATATTGACAGCATTATCATTAAAAATACAGAACATACTCCTAAAAGTAGTCATATGAAAAGGTATCGTTGGGTATATATGGCATTTCCAGTTACAGTGGTTGCGGTTTTGATTGGAATGATAACAAACGTATGGAGTCCATATGCACCCATCATAATTCTGTTTTGTTGCTTATTGGTCACAACGTGTAAATTACTTATAGAAAGCAGGGGGAAAGATGAATAAGAAAAGCTATATGAAAATCGGTATTCTACTTATGGTTGGACTGTTTATTTGTGCAGGATGTTCCGCACAACAGGGAGAAAAATATACTGTAGAGGATTTAGATAACTTAGCTGAAATTAAAATATATTCAGCGGAGAATAATGAACTTATAAAAACAATAAGTGATGAAGAACAGTTGTATCAATATAACCAATGTTCGCTTTATGATGATTCGGACACAGAAGAACACCAACATAAATTGGAAAAAGACTTAGAGGGAGCAAAAGAGCAATACTATATGATTTCATACAAGTATCCTGTTGCACGCTTTGGTGGAGAAGAATTGGTAGAAAACACTACCATTACATTATATGAGGATAAAAATATTATCAAAATGACAGTGTCGGGAGAAAGCATAAAAGGTTTTTCTGTTCCAGAGGAATTTTTGGTTTTCTATTATGAAGTTTCCGAGGAAGAAATGAATTTTTATCATTCTTTAGTTGAATGATATGTCTATTTATAAAAATTAATATTGCTTACCTATGGTGGCAGTTATCCTAACGGACAACCTGTCACCATTTTTATTTTCAAGAACTATTAACACATCACAGAAAGAATGAGGTATCAGAAATGATTGAAAGCAAGAATGAAGCAAGCAGAAATTTAGAAAAAGCATTACAAGCATTGGAACAGGCAAAACAGCGAGTAGCCAACGAAAAGAAGAAGCAGAACGAGAAAAAGCGGAAAGCGGAGAACCACCACAAGTACATCATGGGCGGTATTATCGTGAAGTATTTTCCCGGCTGCTACCAATATGACGAGGACGAGTTAAACCGTATTTTATCAGTTACATTGCAGACAAGGGAGTGTCAGCAGATTATCGCTAAAATCAAGTCAGAAAGCAGGGAAAGTACTTCAACACAAAGCACAATTTTCAATGCCGAAAATGAAAGCGAGGGCGATACTGAATGACAGGAGCAAAGAAGCTGAAAAGCCGAGGTAACTTATTCACCCCGTTTACGGGGTGCGCACAGATATACCACCAGAGGTGGTATGTGCGCCCTTCGGGGACTCCTGCGGAGAGCATTGTCTGTCTTGCGACAGCCAACAGGGGACGCTACACTTCCCCTGCGGTGCAAAGAACGCACCTACCCTTTTGTGTACTTTGCGTTCAGACAAAAGCCAAAGTGCGGCTTTTATCTGCCCACAAAGTTTATGAGTGCATCCCACTACCCGTTGGCAGAACGTAGGTGCTTCGTATGGCTAATATCACGAAACAGGCAAGCACACGTTTTTCCATAGTTAAACGGAGCAAAGGGCAGTCGGCAGTGGAAAAGGCTTCCTACATCAGCAGGAGCATTCTTGTAAGTGAATATGACGGACAGACTTATCGACCAAAATACCATGAGGATTTAGTACACAGCGAAATCAGTCTGCCACAAAATGCACCGAGAGAATATGCAGACAGAGCTACCTTGTGGAATGCTGTGGAACTGTCGGAGAAAGGGCAGAAATCACAGCTTGCAAGAATGTTAAAAGCGTCACTTCCCAATGAGTGGAGTTATGAGCTTGCGGAGGAAGTCGTGAGGGATTATGTGCAGAGAAATTTTGTTGATAAGGGAATGTGTGCAGATTGGGCAATCCATGACAGCGAGAACGACAAAGGGCAACGCAATCTTCATATTCATGTGCTGCTTACCATGCGTCCTCTTACGGAAAACGGGGAGTGGGGAGCAAAAACCAAAAAGGTCTATGTCCTTGACGAAAATGGGGAGCGTATTCCTCTCATTGATAAAAAGACAGGAAAACAGAAAGTGGATAAGCGTAACCGTAAACAGTGGAAATGTCAAACCGTAGAAAGTACCGACTGGAACAGCAGGGAAAATGCAATGATGTGGCGCAGGGATTTAGCTGAAACAATCAATGCCACCAATGAGCAGTTGGGAATTGCGGTGCATTGGGAACACCGCTCCTTTAAGGAGCAGGGAATTGATAAAGAACCGACAATCCATATCGGTGCGGTTGCAAATGCTTTAGAACGCAAGGGCATACAGACCGAGAGGGGAAACATTAATCGGGAAATCATCAGGGGCAACGTGCTGTTGGAACAGGCAAAAGAAATGCTTGAACTTGCCAAGCAGGAAGTACGGAGCATACAGTATTCTGGTCTGAAAGAGGTTGCAGTCAATGTGAAGAATGAAGTCATGGAAATGATTGCAAAAGTGGCGAAACGGAAGGGCAGATTGGACTTGCCGATTGTCAGCGGAAAATATCTAAGAAAAATATCCGACAGAACAGCCTTACAGTCAGCCGACAATGCGGAGAAATTCATTGTTTCAAGAAAGATAGACAGCTTTGAGAACCTTGCCAAGTTTACAGCCGACAGGGAACAGAAATACCGACAGCTTGAAACGGTACATTTATCAAAGGGGCAGAAACTAAGCCGATTAAAGGAACTGTCAAAAATGTATGCCCTTTATGCCCCAGTCCAAGCTACTTATAAAGAGAGCCAATCTCTTAAAGGACTTGTAAAAATGAAGTATGACAAGGAGCATAAAGAAAGTCTTGCCAAGTACCCCGAATTAAAGGAGCGTATGCAGAACCTTTTACAGCAGGGCGAGAAGATAACCCCGAAGCAGTGGAAAGCAGAAATGCAGTCTTTGCAAGCCGAGTATGACAGTATCAGCAAAGAGCAGAGCAAAACCGCCACAGAGTTAGCATATGCCGAGGTAATCAGTTACAACAGGAAGAACCTTGCGAGAGAGCTTCAGAATGAGAGCCGACAGCAAGGGGAACAACAGTACAAGACCAAACATAGGGAGAAAGAATTGTAAATATAATCGCAATAAAATAAGCAACACAGCGTCAGAGCGTATAGAAACACAATCTATGCGCTCTATTTTTATGCAAAGGAGCAGATTTATGAGTAAAAACAGTAAGGCGGGACAACGAGCCTGCCGACAACAGAAACCCACAAAAATTGTTGTGGAAAGACATTATGTAGGCACTGAAAAAATGGAAACGGTATTCAAGAGGATCGCCGAGGAACAGATAACGAAAAAGGTTAAGGATATGGCACAAAGCAACGCCAGTTAGTGGTGGAAATGGAAAAGGGAATATAGTATAATAAGGGTTGAGGAAGTCCCTTTTCATTAAGGAGGACGACATGAAAAGGGCAAAACTAAATAACGACAAAATCACTGCTTTATATTGCAGGCTTTCAAAAGACGACGGTACGAACAACGAGAGCATGAGCATAAGTACACAGAAAACCATGCTGAAAGAGTATGCAAAGCGCAATGGCTTTCTTAACTGTCGCTTCTACGTTAATGACGGTTACAGCGGTACGAATTATGACCGTCCTGCGTTCCGACAGCTTATTGAGGATATACGCAATGGGGAAGTTGCAACAATCATCACAAAAGACCTGTCACGTCTGGGGAGAAATTACCTTGAAACGGGAACATATATCGAGGTATTCTTTCCGAACCACAATGTGCGCTACATTGCAATCAATGACGGAGTGGACTCCATAGACAACACTCAAATGGATATTACCCCGTTCCGTAACATTATCAATGAAATGTACGCAAAGGACACTTCAAGGAAAATCAAGAGTGCACTCCGTACAAGACGGTTACAGGGAAAGTATATGGCAACTACCCCGCCTTTTGGATATCGGAAAGACGAAAACGACCATAACCACCTTGTCATAGATGAAGTGACAGCACCCGTTGTGGAACTGATTTTTTCGATAGCCGAGGAGGGTGTGGGGCTTCATACCATCTGTAACCGATTGCGTCAGGCAAAGGTCTTGAAACCGAGCTTTTACAAGAATGAACTGTTTGAACGGTTCAATGACGAGGAAAAGATGTATGACTGGGACACTGCCTATGTCAGCAAGATTTTACACAATCCTGTCTATGCAGGAAATCTGACTGTAGCAGAAAGACCGACCAAGACCATGCGCTCAAAGAAAAGAGAGTATATCCCATTTGCGGAGCGTGAAATCGTATATGGCACACACGAGCCGATTATTGAACAGAGTAGGTGGGATAATGTGTAGAAAATCATGGCAGAAAGACCACCCATTATCGGTGACAGTACAAACGGATATGACAACATTTTCCGAGGGATTATCAAATGTGCTGATTGTGGAAGTGCCATGCTTGCAAAGGTGGAGAACAAAAGAAAGCGCAATAATGTTTTGGACAAAACCTTTTATTGCTGTACCAAGTACCGCAAGTTTGGGAAAAAAGCCTGTTCAGCACATAACATTGAGGCAAGGACAGTACATGAGGTAGTGCTTGCGGATATTCAAAGACACGCAGGACAGGCATTAGCGGACAGGAAAGCCATGGTAACAGAAATTGCCGAGCGTCTGAATGTCCAACTGTCAGCGGATAGGGAACAGCAGAAAAAGGAACTAAGGCAGTATAAACAGCGAGTGTCGGAAATTGAAAATCTGTATGCCAAGCTGTACGAGGATATGACAAGAAAGCTGATAACGGAGAAGCGTTTTCAGATGTTGTCGGCACGTTATGACAGCGAGCAGGAGGAACTGTCAGCGAAGATAAAGGAACTTGAAAAAAGTGCCACAGCGGACAGGGAACAGTTATCTTCCATTGAGCAGTTTGCGGAGCAAATCAGCGGATATGCAGGGATAACGGAACTCAATTACAAGATAGTACATCAACTCATAGATAAAATTCTAATTTCTGAACCCGTAGAAATAAACGGGGAGAAAATTCAACGACTTACAATCCATTACAAATTCATAGGGGCACTGGAAACCCTTGAATAATGGATATTTCCTAAGTCACCTATTCCAACTAACCAACAGACATTGGTAAAAACAGGCGCATGGTTATCCGACGCACCGATCATCAGATAACAATAGCCGAATGCATTTCCCAATACCAGACACAGGCACAGGATCCGGAATACCTGACCACCTTTTTCTGCGATTTTCTCCCAGTATGTACCAATGCATAAAAGTCCCGCTACCGCACCGAGGATCAGGTAGGTATTCAGCACGTCCGGTCCCCAGTTGGACAACAGCAGTGCCGCAACGTAGCTCACGCAGGTAATTCCTATTATGTATGCCGCAGCCTTCTGGTTTCGGTCTTTCCGCAGAAAAATACACAGCCCTGCCACCAGGATTCCCACAAGAGGGATCTGCGGATAAATTGCGCTGGATGGTCCAAACAGCCAGAACCACACCTGGATCAAAAATACTGCTGTCAGGAAAAACAGTCCCGGAACCTGAAGTGACTCCGGTAATTTCTTTTTTAACAGCTTCGTGATCAGAAGTTTCACACCCCACGCTGCCACAGCTGCCAGGATCAGGAGTGCACCAACGATGCCAAATCCTTCCGACCAGCTTACTATTTTCTCAAGCAGCGTCATCTTGTGAGATCCTTCGTTTAAGATCTCTTCCACCATCTGTAACATCGTGGCAGGGGCCATATAAGTACACAGATAAGCGAACATCGCCCCCGCACTGATCACGCAGGGAAGAAGATATGCCGCACATTCCTTCCACTTCCTGTCAGATCTCCGGAGCAGCAGATACCCCATGCAACAGACAAATACCAGTACCATACTGGGATATGCCAGCACATCACAGGTCATACATATTCCCGACCACACAAGATAAGAAATCTTTTTCCCGGTGAAGAAATACCGAAGCATGCACAGGATCATCAGTGTAAAGAACCAGTTATGCAGATTGGAATATTCCGGTACATAAACACATTTCGGCGTAATGATATAGTACAGCAGGGAAAGCAGTACCACTGTCTTCTGTTCCATAAGCGGCCAGACCTTACGCAGCGTTTTATATAAGAACACTGCCACTCCGCCCTGAATGAGAAAACTGACAACGCGCAGGAACAGGTTCAGGTAATTGATGCCTCCGGTGATCATCAAAAACAGTTTAATGAACACTGCGGTAAAAATAGCTGACGTCTGATGGGGTTCCCACATTTCCAGAAGCAGCCGGTCTCCCATAGCCAGACGATAGCCTGCCATGATACCTTAGCCTTCGTCCATGTCGGCTCCGACAAACAGGTTTTTCAGTGTATATGCAATGATCGCAAGAATCACTATTATTTTCCAAAATTTTTCTTTTTTCATCATATTGTTATCTTAACACAGGATTTTTCTCATCGCAATAACGATTATCCAAAACCGGGACACACAAAACGAGGCTCACTGTTTTACAGTAAGCCTCGCTCGATACAACACAATCAACACAATGAGAGAAAAGTATTTTCAATATCTTATCTTATACTTCAAAGATCAAATCGCCATAGGTAGGTACCGGCCATACCTTCTTGTCAACCATCATCTCCAGCGCATCCACAGGAGCTCTCAGGTCATCCATTGCGGTATGTACCACATCTTTATAGAAGAAGGCAAGCTTCTTGGGATCTTCGATACCTGCTGCCTCTGCCAGTTTATCTTCCAATGAAGTCTCTGCTGCCTGTGCCTCTGCCAGTTTCTCGGAAATACTCTTCAGAGCTGTGGTCTGCACAGTAGCATCAGCGCCTGCACTCTTAACAGCCAGTACGGTATCCGCCAGAGTCTTGGTGTACTCCATAACTGCGGGAATGTACTGCTTCTTCGCCATATCTACCATGGTCAGAGCTTCGATGTTGATGGTCTTGGAGTAGGTCTCATACAGAACCTCCTCGCGGGATTCCAGCTCAGCCTTGGTGAAGATACCGAACTTCTCGAACAGCTTGATAGACTTTTCGGTGGTCAGAGTCTCAGAAGCTTCTACCATGGACTTGATGTTGGGAAGTCCTCTTCTGGCTGCCTCTTCTACCCATTCCTCGGAATAGCCGTTGCCATTGAAGATAATTCTCTGATGCTCTGTCAGGTACTTCTTGATCAGGTCATGTACCGCAATATCGAAGTCGTCTGCCTTCTCCAGAAGATCTGCTGCCTCACAGAAAGCCTCTGCTACGATAGCATTCAGAGTAGTGTTGGGGCTGGCGATGGAATCTGCACTACCTACCATACGGAACTCGAACTTATTACCGGTGAAAGCAAACGGTGAAGTTCTGTTACGGTCTGTTGCATCCTTATCCAGATCAGGCAGTGTGGATACACCGGTTAAAAGCTTACCGCCCTGGATAGAATGAGTTGCATCACCGGTCTCCACCAGCTGCTTTACCACATCCTCCAGCTGCTCGCCCAGAAATACGGAAATGATTGCGGGAGGTGCCTCGTTCGCTCCCAGTCTGTGATCGTTGCCGACATCGGATGCACTCTGACGAAGCAGGTCTGCATGCGTATCTACAGCTTTCAGGATACAAGCCAGTACCAGCAGGAACTGGATGTTCTCGTTCGGAGTATCGCCGGGATCCAGAAGATTTACACCATTATCGGTTCCCAGTGACCAGTTGTTATGCTTACCGGAACCATTCACGCCGGCGAAAGGTTTCTCATGAAGCAGGCAGGTCATGCCGTGACGACCGGCTACCTTTTTCATGGTCTCCATAACCAGCTGGTTGTGATCTACTGCAATATTGGCGGTCTCATAAATGGGAGCCAGTTCATGCTGTGCGGGAGCCACTTCGTTGTGCTGTGTCTTCGCAGTTACACCAAGCTTCCACAGTTCAATGTTCAGGTCTTTCATGAAAGAACCGATTCTCTCACGGATAGTGCCGAAGTAATGATCTTCCAGCTCCTGGCCCTTGGGTGCGGGTGCACCGAACAGGGTACGTCCGGCGAAGATCAGATCTTCACGCTTCAGGTATTTATCTCTGTCTACCAGGAAATATTCCTGCTCAGGTCCAACGCTTGCTACTACCTTCGTAGCTCCAGTGTTGCCGAACAGTCTTACGATACGAAGTGCCTGGGTGCTGACAGCTTCCATAGAACGCAGTAACGGTGTCTTTTTATCCAGTGCCTCACCCTTGTAAGAGCAGAAAGCAGTGGGAATGCAAAGGATCACGCCGGTAGCATCCTCTTTCAGGAATGCGGGAGATGTGATATCCCATGCAGTATAGCCTCTTGCCTCAAAGGTTGCTCGTAAGCCTCCGGAGGGGAAGGAAGATGCATCGGGCTCGCCCTTGATCAGTTCCTTGCCGGAGAACTCCATGATCATCTTACCAGATTCATCGGGATGAGTTACGAATGCGTCATGCTTCTCTGCGGTAATGCCTGTCAACGGCTGAAACCAATGTGTATAATGGGTTGCACCATTCTCAACGGCCCAGTCCTTCATTGCCTTAGCTACAACATCTGCGGTAGCCAGTGACAGCTCTCCGCCATGATCAATGATCTTCTTTACTTCTTTGTATACGCTCTTGGGTAATCTTTCCCTCATTTTCCCCAGAGTGAATACCTTACTGCCAAAGATTTCTTCCACATTTAATACTTCACTCATCTTCGTTTCCTCCTTAATTTTGCAATTTTTCATGCTTCCTGCGACTTACTTGCACAAAAAAAAGGCGCTACACTACTAGTGTAAACGCCTTCGTTCGCATTGAAAAATATTCACTTGTGAGGATCGCTCCTCTATGGTTCATTACTATACAACAGTTTTTTTTCGATTGCAATACCCTTTTGAAAAAAATTTATTATTGCATCCGAAACGGCCTTTGAAACGTTCTATACCTCAAAAAGCAGATCCGCATACGTCGGGAACGGCCAGTATTTTTTATCTACCAGTTTTTCCAGTTCGTCTGCGGGCTTTCTCAGCGCAGTCATAGCCACCATGACTTCATCGTGATAGCAGAATGCCTGCTCCTTGCCTCTCTCCATTGCGGATGCCTTCTTTTCGACATTGAGCAGTGCCTCCGAAGCCTTCTCCATCTCAGTCAGCTTTTGCGTGATCTGCTGCAACATACGGACAGGCACATAGGTATCTCCCCCTGCTTCCGTAATGGCAATGACAGCATCCGCCAGAGACTTGCTGTACTTCATGACTGCGGGGATGATCTGCTTATTTGCCATATCCACCATGGTCAGTGCCTCGATATTGATGGTCTTCGCATAGGTCTCATACAGTACCTCCGCACGGGAACGCAGCTCTGCTTCAGTGAAAATACCGAACTTCTCAAACAGATGGATCGCCTTGGGTGTGGTCAGAGTATCTACTGCTGCTACCATGGAAGGAATATTGGGCAGTCCTCTTCTGGCTGCTTCCTCTTCCCATTCCCTGGCATAACCGTTGCCGTTGAAAATAATACGCTGGTGCTCGGTCATATATTCCTTGATCAGATCATGTACTGCCATATCGAAGTCTTCCGCTCCCTCAAGCCGATCGGCCGCTTCACAGAAAGCCTCTGCAACAATGGCATTCAGAGTGGTGTTGGGGCTTCCGATGGAATCCTCACTGCCAACCATACGGAACTCAAATTTATTGCCTGTGAAAGCAAAGGGTGAAGTACGGTTTCTGTCGGTGGCATCCTTTACAAAATCAGGTAATGTGGATACACCGGTACGCAGTACGCCGCCTTCTTTCAGATTGTCGGCCTTACCGGTCTCCACCAGCTGTGCCACCACATCTTCCAGCTGTTCGCCCAGGAAAATAGAGATAATAGCAGGCGGTGCTTCATAACCACCCAGTCTGTGATCGTTGCCTACGTTGGACGCACTCTGGCGCAGCAGATCCGCATGGGTATCCACCGCCTTCATGATACATGCCAGTACTAACAAAAACTGAATATTTTCATTTGGAGTCTGTCCCGGCTCCAAAAGATTCACGCCATTATCTGTGGTAATCGACCAGTTATTATGCTTACCGGAACCGTTCACGCCGGCAAAAGGCTTCTCGTGCAGCATGCAGCGCAGACCGTGTTTACCTGCTACACGCTTCAGAGTCTCCATTACCAGCTGGTTATGATCTACTGCCACATTGGCAGACTCATAAATCGGTGCCACCTCATGCTGTGCGGGTGCCGCTTCGTTGTGCTGGGTCTTGGAAGTCACGCCCAGTTTCCACAGTTCGATATTCACATCGTGCATGAAACCGCCGATGCGTTCACGGATAACGCCGAAGTAATGGTCATCCATCTCCTGACCCTTGGGCGCAGGAGCACCAAACAGGGTCCGTCCGGCGAAAATAATATCTTCACGCTGCAATGCCTTGGCAGAATCCACCAGGAAATATTCCTGCTCTGCGCCGACGGAGGGCAGTACCTTGGTTGCCTCTGTATTACCGAACAGACGCACAATACGGATTGCCTGTTTGCTCAGAGCTTCCATGGAACGAAGCAGAGGCGTTTTTTTATCCAATGCTTCACCCTTATAAGAACAAAATGCAGTAGGGATGCAAAGGGTCGGACCGGTCGCTGTCTCCTTAATGAATGCAGGAGATGTGATATCCCATGTGGTATATCCTCTTGCCTCAAAAGTCGCACGCAATCCTCCGGACGGGAACGAAGAAGCATCCGGCTCTCCCTTGATCAGTTCCTTACCGGAAAATTCCATGATCATACGACCATCCTCATCGGGATGTGTTACAAAAGCATCGTGTTTTTCAGCGGTGATACCAGTCAACGGCTGGAACCAGTGAGTATAATGGGTCGCCCCGTTCTCAATCGCCCAGTCTTTCATGGCCGTCGCCACTACATCTGCTGTCGCCGGGGAAAGTTCTCCTCCCTGATCCATAATCTTTTTTACTTCTTTGTAAGTGCTCTTGGGGAGTCTCTCCTTCATCTTGCCCAGGGTAAATACCTTGCTGGCAAAAAGCTCCTCTACATTCAATTCCTCGCGCATGTCCCTACTACTTCCCTTCGGTATACTATAGAATTACATCGATTACAGTGTACAACACGTGCGTTATGGTGGTCAATATCTATTTATTAAACACTTTTACAACGTAACAGATCATACTTCTTCGCAGCCTCGGATAACTTTATCCACAACACCTGCTTGGGATGGGGCGCACTATCCACACTTTCCCCATCTTCTGTATACATTGCTTCCACAGTCACAGGTACATTTGTGCCGTCCGGCTTCATGATCTCGATCGTATCTCCCACGCAGAATTTATTCCGCTGTTCGATCCGGCACAGATTATCCTTTACCGCCTCCACGATTCCAAGATAGATATATTCATTCACATAGGTGTTATTATCATAGATCTGTGTATTCTCATCTGGTTTTCCGAAATAAAATCCGGTGGTAAACTGTCTGTAGGTACACTTTGAAATTTCGGTCTGATACCAGTCCATATTTTTCTCATACAATTTCGGATCGGTAAAATAGTCATCAATGGCTTTCCGATAAGTTCTGGCCACAGTTGCGACATACAATGCCGTCTTCATACGGCCTTCGATCTTCAGGCTGTCAATGCCGACTTCCACCAGTTCCGGAATATGCTCGATCATACACAGATCCTTGGAGTTAAAAATATAAGTTCCTCTCTCATTCTCATATACCGGCAGATATTCTCCGGGTCTGGTCTCTTCCACCACAGCATACTTCCAACGGCAGGGATGGGTACAGGCGCCTCTGTTGGCATCTCTTCCGGTAAAGAAATTACTCAGCAGGCATCTTCCCGAATAAGAGATACACATGGCACCATGGACAAAGCTTTCAATCTCCATTTCTGCCGGAATCTTTTCCCGGATTCCTTTGATCTCCACCAGAGACAGCTCTCTGGCCGACACGACTCTCTTCGCTCCCAGTTTCCACCAGAACAGATAGGTCTCATAATTCGTATTGTTAGCCTGTGTGGAAATGTGCACTTCCACCTGAGGCCATACTTCCTTCGCGATCATAAACATTCCCGGATCTGAAATGATCAACGCATCCGGCTGTTCCGGTTTCATATCCCGCAGTTCGGCAAAATATTTTCTGGCCCCGTCAAGGTCATAGTTATGTGCCAGGATATTGGCCGTTACATATACTTTCACGCCATGCGCATGGGCAAATGCCACACCCTCAGCCATTTCCTCACTGCTGAAATTCTTCGCCTTGGCCCGCAGTCCGAAAGCCTCACCGCCAATGTATACAGCGTCTGCTCCGAACATCACCGCAGTCCGAAGTACCTCCAGACTGCTGGCCGGGATCAAAAGTTCCGGTTTTTTATAAGTCATGATTTTTCTCCTTTTCTTCATTGTCAGCAGACGGTTTCCTAAATATTTTTTGAATGATCTCAAGGATAATCAAATATATCAATATTGATCCACACCAACAAGTTGCTATAATAATCACTTTGTCTTTATGCGTATAATAACAATACTGTGATACCGTTTGCTGTTCTTCTCCAAATGTCTGTTGCCCCTCTGATGTAACGAATGTATTTTCCGATGCTATCCCTGTTTTATCCGCAGAATACATCAACCGCCAGTCATAAGGCAGATCCTTCGTTGCACAAATGGTCCAATAATATTGTTCCCCCACTTTCAACTTTTTCTTTACAGGAATGGTATAATACAGACCACTCTGCATTTCCGCAATTGATATCTGATCATCGTAAATTTTTTTCCCTTTTTCATCATAAATTGCAAATTCAAGCGTCTCATTACCGACAGCATTTTCATCAAAATCAGCTACTATATCAATCCCGGACAGCCAACTCATCTGTGGGATAAAATATTGTGTAGTGCTCACACCCTTTGCATATGGCGAATTATAATTTCCATATGCGCTATTACTTTTGCTCCAAAAAAAATCATGCGCCAGATATCCCGGCCAAAAAGACAATTCAAGCAAAATCATAAGTATGGTCAGCGCTATCATAAGTATTCTTTTGAAAATTATATTTTTATTCATGTATTCTATTCCTTTTAGTTTTCGGTAATAAAAGTAATTATTAATGACATTATATTTTACATATGATAAGATAGTTTATATATTACATCATAGATAAAGGGCAAACAACAATGAAAATTTCTAAAAAATATAGCTACTATTTCATCCTGGGTCTGATGTTCCTCTGTACAATATTATTAAGGGTTTACAAACTGGCGCAGCTTCCCGATATCCTTCATATTGACGAAGCCGGTCTGGGCTACAATGCATGGTGTCTGGCTCACTACGGAACAGATCGCTATCTGAATGTACATCCTTTTTACGCGCAAAATTTCGAAGGCGGTCAAAGTCCTCTATATACCTACCTGCTTGTCCTTCTGATCAAAACAATCGGCTGCGGAAATGTCTCCCTATGGCTTACCAGACTTCCGGCAGTGATTGCCAGTCTGCTTCTCTGGGGTGTCGGCGTAAAAAGCATCTCTCTGATTTTCCATGACAGGAAATTCACTATTGCCGCCGCATGTTTTCTTGCTTTTTGTCCTTATTACATTATGTCCGGAAGGTTAGCGCTGGACTGCAATCTGATGTTGTGCTGTTGCGCTGTCTCCCTGCTGTTTTTGCTGAAATACATTCAGACCAACAAACTTTCTTTTTTAATTTTTTGTGGTATTTCTTTTGGATTTACCATGTATTCTTATGCTCTGAGTTATTTTATGGTTCCTATTTTTCTGATTCTGATTACTTTATATCTGTTGTATACGCGCAAGATTACTTTTCCAAGAGCGATCTTATTTGCTATTACGGTTTGTATTACAGCAATTCCCGTGATTCTTTTTGCCTGCTCTCTGCTGTTTCAATGGGAACCGATCCATTTTCTGGGTTTTGTCATCTCCCCAATTGCTTCCGATCGCATGAAAGACGTAGCCTCATCCAGTTTCTGGGAAAACGTGACTGATATCATAAGAATTACATTAACCCACAGTTTTTATCCTCAGGATGCGGTAGATAAGTTCTACACTCTTTATCCCGTCTCCATTCCCTTTATCGTTTTGGGAATGGTATATTCTGTTTACCTGGTAGTCATCTCTGTTGTAAAGAAAACTTTTCATCCTGCCAGCTTATATCTTTTCTTTTACATCAGCGGATTAATTACCATAGGGCTTACCGGTACACAATACGTCTACCGTGCCAATAGTTTTTTCATTTGTTACCTTTATTTCTGGATAAGCGGCATTACTCTTGTTTACAACTTTCTATCCGTCTATCGCAAGCCGTTTGCTACAGTTCTTGCCTGCAGCTATCTTCTTTGGACGGCTTCTTTCATGAATTACTATTTCCGCATTTATACCCTTGCGGATCAATATCCGAATTCTCTTTATAACGTACCTATCAACGAAGCTGTTGACTACGTCGAGACTCATGCTAAATTTACAACACTCTATCTGGACTGTACCGGAATGAGTGAATTTTACTTTTTCTATTATCCCGTTAATCCCTCTGCGGCCGCCTCTGAAGAGCATTACCAAAACGACTCCCACGGCTATGAATTTTGGGTAGATTACGCAACCCCGGTAGAGTCGTCCAATGCCTACATCGTTCGCAAGGAGAATTTGGAATTTATCAACAAATTAAACGCTTCCGGACTTTCCTTTCAGACGGTGGAATACCCACATTACTATTTGTTCTACTTCGAATGATAATGCTGTCAGAAGCCCCAGCCAGCTTATTGTCAGGAATAACAGTGTATATTTTGACAATGGTCGATAAGAGTATACAATGCCTGACGTAAGCTGCCCGGATATAATATCTCCACCGATTTTCGCTACCCCCAATTCCAGCATAGGATTCACATTGTCTTTCGTAAAACGAAGATACACCGGTCCTTCATTTTCTTCCAAATGTATCACAATTCTATAGTTACTGTCTCTCTTGAAATTCCAATCAACAGGAACTTGCACGTATTCAGTGTCCGCTAATTCCGCTAATTTCCAGTTTAGTTCATATAATGTCTTTTCATCATCGCGTATTTCAATAATACACTGTCCCTTGACTGATTCCGTGCGAATTCCCATAGCAAAGTTTTTCACACGTGGAAAAGATGGAAGGAATTCTTCCTCTATTTGTTCTCCTTTTGGCAGTTCTATCTCCTGATATTCTACGTTTCCGTTCAGGACACTGACATCTTCTCTTGCCGTTAACGTCAACATGACAGCAAGAATACAAAGAATCCCCCACTTGCAAAATGTATAGATTCGATCCCTCCCACTGCAATTATCTTTACATATGGCAATGCTTCCGCAAAACAGGAATAAAATGCCTGTAATTGCCACCCCCCAGATACGATATGTAAAAAAGTGATGTCCCAGGGTATGATTTGCCAACACAAAATACCATACAAACGAAGATAAAGTAATCAGTAAATACGCACCATTCTTTTCCTGCCGTACTATTTGCGTTTTTCCGTTCAGGCTCTTATAAATAAACCATGTCAACCAAATGGCAAGCAGTGCTGTATATAAAGGATATTCGTAATGTTTCCAATTATCATACAGTGCCTCCAGACGCGCAATGAGATTCAATGACTCTTCAGATCCACTACGGAACAGCACTTCTTTCCAGGCTTCCTGTATCACATTTCTGTGCACGATCCATCCTGCCAATGCCCACTTGCCAAACCACATTCCCGCATATCCAAGGATCCAGCCCAGTCCGGACACAACGACTGTTTTCACGTAATTTAAAGCCTTCTGCCCATCCTCAGACAGCAGGATCAGTAAAAGTAAAGGAAATGCCCATGTATAAAGCGGATAGGTCAGCAAATCTAAAAAACTCGTCAGCATACCGGCAATTACAAAAATATATGGAATCCTTTTTTCGGTAAACCATGTATGTCGGTAGCATATTAAAAGAGACAACGCCATTGCTATATAAAAAATCCAGCTGAACTGCAATGATAAAAACATAGCCATAGGCATCATAAGAAAATAGGAAGTCAGTAACGCCAGCGCATATCTCTGCCCCTTTTTCTCCCATATAAAGTGTGCAACGAAAAACATCATCATCAATTGCAATATACAATTGAGAAATCTGAATTGCTCGTAATCCATAAAAAGTAACAGCACTCTCAGAATCACCACATACCCATGCCAATAATAGGTGTACCCCTCCATATTCATGGCTTCCCATAAGGGATTCCCTTCTATCTGCCTCGTTGCCTTTTCAAGCATCAATCCATCCGTAGCGCCATCAAGTACTCCCGGTAAATAACTGTGGAAATAGGTATCCAGAGAGCTTTTCAGTTGCGTTGCAGAAGGATACCATCCTTCTCCTTCCAAAGAGTCTATGGATTTTTGGGCATTTGTCCGATTTACGGGAATGCAGTACGCAAGCGTAATAAGTATTGCTCCCAACAATACTCCTGCCACGATCATAGCCAGCACTTTCAATAGTCCGACAATTTTTTTTTGCACACTTTTCATCCTACCTGTTCTCCTCATCCCTCACAGCTTTTGTACTCAATGTCACGCCATCCCCCACGGGCAGGATCACTGTCTCCAGTTCGGGATGATGTTTTAATTCGTATAAATATTCCCGCATTCTCGCATGGATCGTACGGTTGCGCCTGGTGACCGCAAAGCGGGATTCTATGATATCTCCGTCCTGTAATACATTATCCGAGATCAGCAGACCTCCCGGAGACAGAAGTCTCAGAATATCCGGCAGGAAATTGATATATTGCCCCTTGGCGGCATCCATGAAAATAATATCATAGCTGCCTTCCAGCTCCTTCAGGATCTCTGTTGCGTCTCCCTCTAACAGGGTGATCCTGTCCTCTCTTCCTGCTTTCCGGAAATTATCTTTTGCTATGGGAATCCTTTTTTCGTATTTTTCTATCGTTGTGATAGGACAATCCGCCGGCGCATATTCACTCATAAGTAACGCAGAAAAGCCGATAGCAGTCCCGACTTCCAGGATGCTCTTCGGCTTTGTGTATGTCAGTAAAAATTTTAACAGGCTTTGCATAGATCTGCGTATGATCGGAACCTGCGTGTCCAGCGCATATTTTTCAATTTCATTCAGCCATGCGGGATTCCCGCTGTCCAGAGAATCGATAAATGCGGACATTCTCTCGTCTATGATCATAATACTCCCCGTTTCTATTGTCCGTTTTTATTGTGCAACGGTTTCCAGCGGTTGTGTCTCGCCGGTCAGTGCGCTGCCGTTATCTATGGTCTCAACGGATTCTTCTTCCGTACTTTCCGTCTGTCCAGCCATGACTTCCATCATTTCCTCTGCGGTCATAGCAGTACTCAGTTCATAAGTTCCGGGTTTCCAATCCTTTTTATACTCAGATAAGAGATACTGTAATGCGAACAGTCTGCCGTCACGTGTCAGGCCCTTTTCCTGCATCATTGTGCCGATCTCCGTTGCGGACATGTCCGAGGTCAGGGTTACTGTGATCTTACGTCCCTCTCCGGCAGAGACCGCCGGTTCTGTGAAAATACGATAACCGTAATCATAGCAGGTGGATGCTCCCGTGTAGACCAGATATACTACAACCACCACAAATACTACTTTTAAGATCGTGCCCAATACGGCACCCGCCAAATTTGCTGTCTTCATATCTTATGCCCTTTCTTACTCGAACTTCATCTGATCGGTGACATAGAGTCCGATCTCCTGCATCATACGGCAGAAGGCCAGTTCCGCAGCAAGGAAATCAGACACCAGCGGATTCTCGCGAAATGCTTCATTCTCTCTGGTGAACTGATCGATCTTGTCGAAATTGGTATCTTTGCTGGTCTGTAATTCAAAGTTCCTTGTCCGGAAGTCATCGATCTGCTTTTTTAATTCCGGCTGCTCCTTTATACGATCCAGTTGTCTGCGATACTCCATGTACGCATCCGTATTGCGGATCGCCTGTACCATCTGTTCTACGGCCTGATTCACATTTTCGTCCGATGTAATCTTCATCTGCTTATGACCTTTCCGGCTATCATTAACCTGCTACACTTCCATGATGATGGGAAGGATCATGGGACGTCTCTTGGTCTTCTTCCACACATAATCACTGAGAACATCCTTGGTGGTGGTCTTCAGCTTGCCCCAATCCGTAATTCCCTTATCCAGGCATGCCTGCAGTGCATCATCCACAGTGCGGCGTGCTTCCTCGATCAGTTCATCGGATTCCTTCACATATACAAAACCTCTGGATACGATATCCGGACCGGCTACCAGCTCACCACTGGCCCTATCCAGACTCATAACCACGATCATAATACCATCTTCTGCCAGGTGCTGTCTATCTCTGAGGACCACATTTCCTACATCACCGACACCCAGTCCGTCTACCAGGATCGCACCGACGGGTACTCTTCCGGCAACTTTCGCCTGTTCCTCGCTGACTTCCAGTACATCTCCGGAAGAGAGGATGAAAATATTGTCCTTGCTGATACCAAGGCTCTCTGCGATCTTTGCCTGTGCTTTCAGGTGTTTATATTCACCATGCACGGGCACCGCATACTTCGGATGGATCAGCGTGTAGATCAGCTTGATCTCTTCCTGACAGGCGTGTCCGGATACATGGGCATCCTGAAAAATAACATCTGCGCCCTTGCGAAGCAATTCATTGATGATCTTGGTAACCGACTTCTCATTTCCCGGGATCGGGTTGGAGGAGAAAATAACCGTATCTCCCGCGCCGATGGTGATCTTGCGGTGCATGTTGTTGGCCATACGGGACAGGGCTGCCATACTCTCGCCCTGGCTTCCGGTGGTGATGATCACCTGCTGTTCATCGGGATAATTTTTCATCTGATCCAGATCCACCAGAGTGTTTTCGGGAATATTAATGCACTCCAGCTTGATGGCGGTATCCAGAATATTCACCATACTGCGGCCTTCCACAGCTACTTTACGGCCAAATTTATAGGCTGTGTTGATGATCTGCTGTACACGATCCACATTGGATGCGAAAGTCGCCACAAAAATTCTGGTATTTTTATGTTCTTCAAATAAGGTATCAAACGTCTTACCTACGGTCTTCTCGGAAGGGGTAAAACCGGGACGCTCGGCATTGGTGGAATCGCACATCAGTGCCAGTACACCCTTTTTACCGATCTCGGCAAAACGCTGTAAATCAATGGCATCTCCATAGACCGGAGTATAGTCTACCTTGAAGTCTCCGGTGTGTACCACGATACCGGCAGGGGAATAAATTGCCAGTGCTGCGGCATCTACGATGCTGTGATTCGTCTTGATGAATTCCACACGGAAATCACCCAGATTGATGGACTGACCGAACTTCACCACTTTGCGTTTGGTCTTCTTCATGAGATTATGCTCTGTCAGCTTGTTCTCAATGATCCCCATGGTCAGACGGGTTGCGTAGATGGGCACATTGATATCACGCAGCACATAGGGCAGTGCTCCGATATGATCCTCATGTCCATGAGTGATGACAAATCCCTTTACCTTATCGATATTATCCTTCAGATATGTTACATCGGGAATGACCAGATCGATTCCCAGCATATCATCCGCAGGGAAAGACAGTCCGCAGTCCACCACAATAATACTGTCCTCATACTGGAAGGCAGTAATGTTCATACCGATCTGCTCCAGACCGCCCAAAGGAATGATCTTCAGGCCTGAAGCGTTACTATTCTCTTTTTTCTTTTTCAACGAAATTACCTCCAAATTCTATACGTCTATACAACTGTTCTTAGTGTATGTATCCCGGCGTTAGAATGGATTGTTATGCTCTGCAAAGAAAGACCTGTGATTTACCTCCCGTTTTCACGGCTCTCTTCTCGAAAACTCCCGTAAAAATCAGATATCCCAGATCTTACGATTTCATCAAAATAACGGTTTTTTCTCATGCCCTTCGTGTATTCCCTGTCACTTTTGGCATAAAATCCATTATATGTCGAAATCGGCAAAGCCTCCAATATCCCTCTCTGCCAATCATACAAATCATATATAAATATAAGACCGTCCTTCTCGCAGGACCGCCTGTATTTATCTAAAATTAAATTAAATCAATGTCCTCCAGCATATCCGCAAATACTCCGGATACCGCTTCCAGTTCTTCATCATCGGAGACTACATCATAAATGCTCTCTTCTTCACCATCCTGAGACATATCCTTCAGGATCAGGGCATCTCCGTCTCCCTCTTCCACATCGGTTACCAGGATGTAATTGTGTCCACCGATCCTGGTCTGTTCCAGTACATAAAATTCTACAGGTTCTTCGCCCTCCGGGCGAAATGTGATCTTTTCCAATTTACTCATTCTGATTCCTTTTTCTTCTCATTGTTCCTGCGATCCAGATATCCCTGCAGGATCAGGGTTGCTGCGATCATATCCACGTAATCCTTGCGGTTCTCGCGACGGATCCCCGCTTCCATCATTGCCTTGTCCGCAGCTACGGTAGTCAGTCTCTCATCCCAGAAGTACACGGGCAGACCGGTCCTGCGTTCCAGCTTCTCCTTGAACTCTTTGGTCAGTTCCACGCGGACACCCTCGGTATCGTTCATGTTCTTGGGAAGTCCCAGCACAATCTCGTCCACTTCGTTCTCGACGATCAGTTCCTCAATCCGGGCCAGCGTCTGTCGTAATTTATTTTCTTCTTTGCGGCGAATGATCTCTACTCCCTGCGCAGTTAAGAGCAGACTGTCGCTGATCGCCACGCCCACGGTACGTGAGCCGAAATCCAAACCCATGATACGCATGTGGGTCCTCCTGATAGTTGTGATTATTTCCAGTGTTTGGTCCTGATATACTCCGTGAGCAGTTCTTCTACCAATTCATCCCGCTCCACCTTCATGATCAGGCTGCGGGCATTCTTATGGCTGGTAATATAAGTGGGGTCTCCACTCATAATATAACCAACGATCTGATTCACAGGGTTATATCCCTTCTCTGTCAGTGCCTCATATACGGTAGAGAGCACCAGCTTTACGCCGGTCTCAGGTTCTGTCTCTACCTTGAAGTATTGTGTATTTCCTAAGTCCTGCATACGATCCTCTTATTCTGCCTTAATGCAATTTCTGTAACTCTTCAGAGCCCCATTCGCAAAACCGCTGCTGTGCAACTCTGAATAGTTGCAAATTTCCGTTATGCCTTATATTACCGCATTTACTTTGAAAATTCAAGGGGTGATAACAACAGAATCTCATCATTTACAAATCCTTCCACCGTGCCGCGCACTACGGTATTGGTCACTGCTTTTTCGCCGTTCTCTGCCAGGGGAACCGCTACTTTCACATAATCTCTTGTATGTCCCAGTAGATATTCCACTCCGTCCAGCTCCTTTATCTCCTCCAGCAGCACCTCCGCTTCCCTGCCCAGATAATGCGCCCGGAATCGCTTCGACTGCTCTTTCTCCATAGCCAGAAGTTCTCCGCTTCTTGTGGTTTTCACGGGATCCGGCACCTGGTGAGACATCACGGCCGCTCTGGTACCTGCCCGCTTGGAATACTTGAAAATATGCATCTCGAAGAATTGAATCCTGTCTAAAAATTCCTTTGTCTGCGTAAACTCTTCCTCGGTCTCCCCAGGGAATCCAACGATGACATCCGTAGTAATGGCAGGATGATCAAACACCTTGCGGAGCAGTGCTACGCTTTCCGCATATTCTTCGGAAGTGTACTTACGGTTCATACGGCGCAGTGTCGCATCACAGCCGCTCTGTAAGGACAGATGGAAATGAGGACACAGTTTCGGCAGTGCCGCCATTTTTGCTGCGGTCTCCTCTGTGATGATGCGGGGTTCCAGGGAACCGATGCGGATCCGCTCAATGCCTTCAATGTCGTGGATCCGTTCCAGCAGATCGATCAGCTTGCTGCTGCCGGAATAATCTCTTCTTTCCTCGTCTTCTTTTAATACGGAGACACTTTCTCCCCGCTTCCAGGCTTCCTCGTCGAAATCAATGCCGTAGGAGCTGATATGGATACCTGTCAGTACGATCTCCCGGTAACCGTTCTTCGCCATACCGGTGATCTCCCGGATGATATCTTCCGCCCTGCGGCTGCGGACTCTGCCTCTGGCATAGGGGATGACACAGTAAGAGCAGAACTGATTGCATCCGTCCTGAATTTTAATATAGGCACGAGTGTGCTCCGCCGTCTGTTTCAGAGTCATTTCTTCGTATTCTGCGGTATGGTTAATATCTATGACAGTAGTGTCATGCATAGTCTTGTCCACACCATGTCCGGCATTTTCTGCATTCTCCGCCACCGCATCTTCCTGTTCCAGATCCCGTAAATATTCCTCCAGAATGGAGGCCAGATCCTTCTTGCGGTTGTTGCCGATCGCCAGATCAATGCAGGGATCCTGCTCCACATCTTCCCTTCCGGTCTGCACATAGCAACCCACTGCCACTACCAGTGCCGCCGGATTTTTCTGCTTCGCACGATGAAGCATCTGTCGGCTTTTCCGGTCTGCAATATTGGTAACTGTGCAGGTATTTACAATGTAAATATCCGCGATTTCATCAAATGGTACAATAGTATAACCTTTTTCTTGTAACATTTGTTGCATTACTTCTATTTCATAGGAATTAACCTTACATCCAAGGTTGTGTAATGCTACACTTTTCATAGGATTCCTCACTTTTTTTGTATTGTTTTCGTCTTGACTTTTGGTCGTTCAGCCATTAATATGAAGTCAGAAGGTATGACACACATTAAGGAGGTAGTCAACATGAAGACAGTTCAGATTTCTTTAAATTCTATTGATAAGGTAAAATCTTTCGTAAACGATATTACTAAGTTCGATTATGATTTCGATCTTGTATCCGGCAGATACGTAATTGATGCAAAGTCCATCATGGGTATCTTCAGTCTGGATCTTTCCAAGCCTATCGACCTGAACATCCATGCAGAGGATGGCGCTGATGAGGTTCTGGAAGTATTAAAGCCTTATCTGGTATAAGTTACCGATTCGGAAGTCCGAATACATAGTAAAACAGAGAACACCTTGAGAGACGCAATCCTCTTGAGGTGTTTTTTATATGCCATTCCAAAAAAGTAACTATTCAGTACCTCTGTTTCCCCGGTTCTGAATAGTTACTCTGCATTCGCACTTATGCTTCCGCAATGATCAGTTCTTTGGTCTCTAATGCGGTCTTCACCAGTTCGTCGATCTTCTCATCCAGATTGTGTTCATGTCTGCGGATCACCTTTACATTCGGCTTCGTCACGGGATGTTTTGCCACAAAGATGGTACAACAATCTTCATAGGGCAGAATGGAAGTCTCGTAAGTGCCGATCTTCTCGGATACTTCTACGATCTCCTGCTTGTCAAATCCGATCAGAGGACGGTATACCGGTAGTTCACATACTTCATTGGTAGCGATCAGGGAATTCATAGTCTGGGATGCCACCTGTCCGATGCTCTCACCAGTGATCAGGCCCAGGCACTCCGTCTCTTTCGCAATCTGTTCCGCGATCCGCATCATATAACGGCGCATGATGATGGTCAGTTCCTCATGCGGACATTTCTCATAGATATATAACTGAATATCGGTAAAGTTGATCACATGCAGGTAGATCGGTCCGGTATAACGGGCAACGATCTTCGCCAGATCCACTACTTTCTGCTTCGCACGCTCGCTGGTGTAAGGCGGTGCATGGAAATATACTGCATCGATCTTGACGCCTCTCTTGGCGATCATATAACCGGCTACGGGAGAATCAATACCTCCGGAGAGAAGCAGCATTCCCTTGCCGCCGGTACCTACGGGCATTCCTCCGGGACCGGGCAGGATCACGGAATAGATATAGATTTCTTCACGGATCTCAATGTTCAGCATGATATCGGGATGATGTACATCCACCTTCATATTGGGATAAGCCTTCAGGATAGCTTCTCCCATATCCATGTTGATAGTCATGGAATCCTTGGGGTAATTTTTCCGGGCACGTCTCGCTGCCACCTTGAACGTCTGATTGCAATCCGGATATACCTTTGCAATGTAATCGATCACGGTCTCACACAGCTTCTCGAAACCCTCATCCTGTACGTGCACCACCGGACAGATCCCGGAAATGCCGAAGACTCTCTGCAGGTGCGCTACCACTTCATCATAGTCGAATTCCGACTCTGCATCCACGAAGATACGTCCCTGCGTCTTGTGCACCAGGAATTCTCCTTCACATTTTTTCAGTGCGTATTTGATTTGGCGTACCAGAGCATCCTCGAACAGATAACGGTTTTTTCCCTTAATGCCGATCTCGGCATATTTTATCAAAAATGATGTAAACACGTTCTTTTCCTTTCTCGTTTTATCTACGGCTGTATCTGCGTAACATAGGTACTATATTGTACAATGCCCGTAAGCATACGTCAATCTCTTCTTCCGTGGTAAATACGGAAAAGCTGAATCTTATGGTGGAATCCAGCAGAGATTTGTCGACACCGATGGCTTTCAGTGTAGCGGAAGGCTGCGGTTTGTGTGCGGAGCAGGCACTTCCCGCCGATACATAGATTCCCTTGTCCTCCAGTGCATGCAGGAGCACTTCACTTCTGACGCCGGCAAAAGATACGCTGACAATGTGTGCCGCCGTCCCCTCACCGTACGGTGCATCCGGCAGAAGTCCGTTGACCGTCACCTGATCCAGTTCTCTTACGCCCTCGATAAATCGTCTCTTGCAGGCACAGAGTCTCGCATGATCTTCATCGAAACGACTGTACAGCATTTCCGCTGCTTTTGCCAGTCCTGCAATCCCCGGTACATTTTCCGTACCGGAACGAAGATTCTGCTGCTGTCCGCCCCCGAATACAATGGGTTGGATCTTGACCTTGTCTCCCACATATAAAAGTCCGACACCCTTCGGTCCATGGATCTTGTGTCCGCTGACCGACAATAGGTCGATGTGCATCTTTTTCGGATAGATCCTGGATTTGCCGAATCCCTGTACCGCATCCACATGGAACAGCGTATCCGGGTTCATCTGTTTGATCAGAGCTCCGGCTTCCTCAATGGGCTGCAGGGCTCCGATCTCGTTATTCGTGTGCATGATAGATACCAGGATGGTCTCTGGTGTCATAGCTTTCCTTAAGTCTTCCAGCCGGATACGTCCGCAGGGATCCACCGGCAGATAAGTGACGCGATACCCCTGGCTCTCCAGATAACGCATGGTCTGCAGGATAGCGGGATGTTCGATCTGCGTCGTGATCAGATGATTGCCTCTACGGCAATTCGCCAGAGCGCAGCCGATCAACGCCATATTATCGGATTCTGTCCCCCCGGAAGTAAATAAAAGCTCTCTCTCCTCCACCTTCAGTATCCGCGCCAGAGTCTCCTTGGCATAGCGGAGGTACTTCTCCGCCTCCACTCCCTTCATATGCAGGCTGGAAGGATTTCCGTAATCTTCACACATGATCTTTGTCATCAATTCGGCTACTTCCGGAAAAGTTCTGGTCGTAGCGGAATTGTCCAAATAGACTTCCATTCTCTTCTTCTCCTTGCTATCTATCTGTGTAGCAGCTACTCAAAGTCCATTCGCCGGATCGCTCTTTCAAAACTTTCCGTTTACTCTGAATAGTTACTATATTCTTCTTATGATTAAAATATGCCAAAGGCAGATACTCTGTGCCGCCCATCCGCTAATTTTCCAACTGATACATCAGCCATGCGATAGTCGTAAATCCGGCTGTCTCTGTACGAAGAATCCTCTTACCCAGCGTAATGGGGTGGATTCCGGCCTCTGTGGCGGTCCGGATCTCCTCTGGATCAAAGCCGCCTTCCGGACCGATGAAAATAGCAATCCGCTGACCCGGCTTTACACTTTCGATCAGCTGTTTCGTCTGTTCCATCCCCTCTGCCAGTTCGTAGGGCACCAGCTTCAGATCCATTTCTGATGCCATTTTCACTGCCTGTGCATAGCTCATTACAGGTGCCACCGTCGGGATCACACCTCGTTTGCTCTGTTTGGCGGCTGCTTCCGCAATTCCCTGCCAGCGCTTTATTTTGCTGTCCGCTTTTTTCTCATCCAATTTCACCACGCAGCGTTTCATTGCTACAGGAATCACCTGAAAAGCTCCCAGTTCCACTGCTTTTTGAATAATGAGTTCCATTTTATCCGCCTTGGGCAGCCCCTGGAACAGGTAGATCTTTGCGGGAAGCTCCACACCATCTTCCTTGATAAAACGTAGTTCCAGACGAACACAGTCTTCCTCCAATGCCAGGATCCCGCAACGGTATTCCCTGCCGTCGATTCCGTTGCTGACCGCCACTTCCTCACCGGGACGCATCCGCAGTACATTTTTGATATGATTCACATCGTTCCCCCGGATGATGACACTTTTTCCTGCCACATCGATCTGCTCCGGCTCTACAAAAAACTGATACATTGTTAAAAATCCTCTAATTTTTTCTTGCGGTCACACTGACCCATTCGCCCTGATAAGTGACTTCCAGTACTTCCAGACCTGCTGCCTTCACTGCCTCTACCACAGTCTGCTCCTTGTCATCAATAATTCCGGAGGTAATGTAGATACCGCCCTTTTTCAATTGATGTACGATCACGGGAGTCAGTGGCACCAGCACATCTGCCAGAATATTGGCTACCACGATATCATAACACTCATACCCCACTTTGTCCTGTACTTCTTTATCGGTAATGATGTTGCCGATCATCATGTCGAACTGTGCCGGATCAATGCCGTTCACATCACAGTTCTGTGCCACAGCTTCCACCGCACAGATATCCAGGTCGGTTCCCACAGCATGTTTTGCGCCGAACATCAGAGATAAAATTGCCAGAATACCACTGCCGGTTCCTACGTCCAGAAGCTCCGTCTCTGGGGTAATGAACTTGCGCAGCTGACGGATACACAGCTGTGTAGTCTCATGCATCCCGGTACCGAACGCCGTGCCGGGATCGATATGGAGCACCATTTTATCGGTATCCTCAGGCTTGATATTTTCCCAGGAAGGGATGACCAGGATGTCATCAATATAGAACTGATGGAAATACTGCTTCCAGTTATTGATCCAGTCAATGTCCTCCGTCTCATCCACGACGACGGAACCTTCTCCAATATCCATAAACTGACGTAAATCTTCCAATTCCTGCTTCACATCGGCAAGCACTGCTTCGGTGGTAGTCTTCTCACCAGCTACTTCCAGACTGCCGTCTTCTTTTTCCTCTACGAAAAAGCTTAAGTATGCAATGCCATCATCCTCCGGTCCGTCCGGCAGGATGTCCACGAACATCTGCTCCTTCTCCATCGCAGTCAGAGGCACCTTGTCCTCGATCTGTGCACCCTCCAGTCCCAGATCATACAGGGTACTGATAATGATATCTTCCGCGTCTGTCACGGTCTTTATTCTGAATTTCACCCACTTCATATTGTGATTCCTTTCTCGCACTCATTATATCATGATTCGCACCTACGGTGCTTACCGTTGCTTCGCAACGATCATGATCAAATTCGCCGTTCGCCAATTATGCAAGCATATTGGCTCACTTGCGCTCATTATATCATAAGCTCACGAATTCGTGCTTTCGCACTCTACATCCTGCTTCGCAGGATTATTCGTTCGCTAATGAGCCCAGAAAACCAAATGTCTGCTTCGCAGCCGCTTGGTTTTCCTTGAGGCTCATTATATCATCAGCCCTGTCTTTTCCTTGCTCTTCTCGATCCTGTGGTTCAATTTACGGAATGGCGGTTCCAGTGCCAGTCCCAGTAATAATGCGATGATCAGGAACAGTACCATTTTGCCCACATTGATCCAGTAATCCACACCGTACATTCCTGCAATACATTCTTTAAACGCTTTCATGCCAAACTGGAACGGCAGGAAAGGATAGATCCACTGAAACACCTTCGGCAGCGCCTCAATGGGGAAGGTTCCTCCGCTTCCCGCTACCTGAATGACCATGACCACGATGGCCAGTGCCTCTCCCACATTGCCGAAAGCAAACGTCACGGAATACATGAAACAGCTGAACGCCGCACTTGCCACAGCTGCTGCCAGCCAATATAGAAATTTATGTTGGCACTGAATCTCAATGTAGTAGAGATTGCCCAGGATCGTCAGCAGTGTCTGTGCCTGTCCGATAAGGAAAAACAGCAAATATCTGCCAAAGTATCTTTCATATTCTTTGTAATGATCTCCGGGATCAATGGGTTTCACACCCACATGGATGATAGCCACTAAAAACAGCGCTCCCACCCAGATCGCCAGGATCGTATAAAACGGCGATGCCGCGGAGCCGTAGTGCTCCACCGGATAGACCGGTACCGTCTGAAGCTTCACCGGTGATGATACGAATTCCGCCACGGAAGTTGGATCGCTGGCCATGGCTTTCAGAATATCTTCATAAGAATCCGCTCCGGTGATCCGTTTTATATTATCCGCTATTTTACTTACCTTGTCCAGCAGTTCCTGTGCAATTGTCAGGGAATCCTGCAGGCTTAAATTGCCTTCCCGGATGGTCTGCTCATATTCTCCCAGAATATCCGAGATCTCATCCATATTCACATTCGTTCCGTTCATCATAGCCGCGGCATTTAAAAATGCCTGCTGCATGGATTTCCCGGTATTCCGGAAAGAAGGTCTGACATTATTATTGTAATCATTCATCAGGTTGTTCAGCTGCTTATTGCAGATCTGAATCTGTTCCCGGATCTGTGCCCGCAGCGTATTCACATCCGTGTCGACCTGACCCTTGCTGTTCTGCAGCTGTTTTAAATCCGCCTCGATATTTTTCAGAGACTGGTTGATCGCCTGAATCTGCGCATCCTGTCCGGTGACCAGACTTCCCAGCACATCCATGTTGGCCTGCATTCCCTGTACCAGACCGATCGCCATTCCCAGTCCGGTATCGGTAGTACTTCCGATATTGTTACTGCCCATCTGATCCAGCAACCCATCCGAGAACACAGACAGATATTGCAACGCTTCCGTCACCATGTCCATACTGCTGCTCACCATATCCCCCATAACATCCACTGCATCTACGCTGGAATTGATCATGGTCTGCATACCGATCATGGTATTTCGTCCGTTCTCCAGTATATTGTCCATATCCGGAAGCATATTCCGGCTGGTGGCCATGATCATCTCCGCAGAACTCATAATACTCTGGAAGGACTGCAGCATTACCACATAATCCTGCAGCTGTGCCTGTACGGAATCCAGTGAACCTGTCACACTGACCTGTCCGCTTGCATTCGCCATGGACAGTGCATTTCCGGCTTTCATGACAGCTTCTGCCACGGTGCTGACAAATGTGGCATTCACCTGCTCCTGCACGGCATTTTTCGCTTTTCCGGTAATCTTGGGTGCGATACCGTTCTTTTTCTCGTTTTCATAATAGTAAATGGTAGGATGATCCACTTCTCCGTCCAGGAATCCCAACATCTCCTGTGTGAAGTTCTCCGGAATGATCAATGCCGCATAGTAATCACTGTTCTTAACTCCTTCCATGGCTTCTTCGGTAGTCCCCGGGAATACCCACCCGATGGTGGTATTGGCCCCCAAAGCCTCCAGCACACTGTCTCCTACATTCAGGGAAAGTCCCATGATCTCCGCTCCGGCATCATCGGAAGCCACCGCCACCTTCAGCTGACTGGTAGCTGCAGGTTCATAGGGATCCCAGTTGGAGAAAATATTGAACCATGCATACAGTGCCGGGAGAATACTCAGTCCCATAATAATAACAACTGCCACCACATTATTGCTGATCCGACGGATGTCGGTGGTAAATATTTTCCAGATGTTACGCATATTACTCGCCTTCCTCCCCGTCTTCTGTTTCTTGTATTTCTTCTGTCTCTTTTATTTCTTCTGCTTCGTCTTTTTTCTCTGTCACTTCTGCCTGTGTCTCCGCCGGGGAGTTCAGTCCCTCACCGATCATTTCCCGGGTCTTGCGGATGATCTGTGCCGCTCTGTCAAAATCCGCAGGGGTTACTGCTTCGATCGTTCCCTCTTCCCCCTTTAGTTCCATGATCTTTTCCTGCAAGTTATGATCCATATATTCCACAACGATCAGATAGATCGACAGGGCGAACAGTGACACGATCCACAGGATCAGGAAGATCACTTTATTGCTGCCGGTCAGGAACAACAATGCCAGGAAAAACAGGGGCACGATCCAGATGCACTTCAGACCGATCTTGATTCTTTTTCTGTTTTTTTCATGAAGGGTCTGCTCATAGTCCAACACCTTCTGAAAAATCTCTTCGTAGTCTCTTTCCATGAAATTTCCTTTCTGTCTTACTTTCTGTCTTATTTTCTGCCTTACTTTCTGCCTATTCGGTACTTCATTCGCAAAACCGCTCCTGCGGAGCTTTCCTTTTGCAATGTTTACATGGCTCCGAATAGGCATCACATGAGTTCCGTGTCTTCCATTCTCTCTTCCACAAAGTGATTCAGTTTGACGAAAGGGATCCGGATCACCAGGCCGATCAGCAGGCCCTCCAGCATAAACAGGATCAGCTTTGCCAATGCTTCCATATAGGCCGTTCCGTACATTCCCGCCAGCGCCTCACGCATTGCCGTAATGGCATAGGGGAATGGGAAAAAGATATATATTTTCTGATAAGTATCCGGCAACAGTTCAATCGGGAACGTGCCGCTGGATCCCGCGATCTGCAATACCATGACAATGACGCAGACAGCCTTACCCACATCTCCGAATGCCAGTGTCAGCGAATAGATCAACAGGGAAAATGCAGTTGCCGTAAAGCTTGCCGCCAGGAAAAACAATGCCGGCTCCACGATATTGACCTTCAGCAGCCACAGATCTCCCGCTACGATAATAGCTGCCTGAATCTGTGCCAGCAGGAAAAACAGCAGATATCTGCCGAAATACAACTGATAACTCTGTGCATTTTCCAATCCTTTCGGAGAGGCTTTTACTTTTACCAGTGCCACCAGTATCGTAGACCCTACCCAGATGGCCAGTGTAGAATAAAACGGAGTCATAGCGGATCCGTAGGTGGCCACAGGATACATGGCAACAGTCTCCATGGTCACCGGAGATGCAAAATAAGCTCCCAGGCTATCCGGGTCACCGCCCAGGAAACGCACCAGAATATCCATCATTTCTTCTTCGGAAGCACCTTCCAGCTGTTCCGTCAGGTCTGTCAGTTTGTCGCTGATGCTGTCTACCACGCTCTGAATCTGGCCAAGGCTTTCACTGGTGCCGTCCACTGCGTCGCCTACGCCTTCCATGACCACACCCACATTTTTCACCGTGTTACTCAGAGTATTTACCAGTCCGGTCACCTGATTCAGGGAATCTGTCATATTGGTCAGTACTCTCTGCATCTGCGGTACCAGGTTATTTTTATAAATGCCCTGCATATTGCTTACATTATTTTCGCAGCTGTCGATAACGCTCTTCAGGTTATTCATGGCATTGTTGACATTGACTTTTGCCTTCTCCGCCGCCTGCTCATCCGTAGCTTCCAGCACACTGCCCACCACGGTGTTCATCATATCCAGTTCCTTCTGCATTGCCTTCAGTGCCTCAATGGCCGCGTCAGAAGCCGCACTTCCTCCATTGCCGCCGGCACCTGCGTTGCCTCCGGAGACAGAAGCATCCCCTCCGGAGACGCTGCCCTGTAATTTCTGCTGCAACAGTACTGCCAGCAGATCATTCACCTGTCCGTTCAGGGTATTGGTATCCCTCGCCACTTTGTTCAGATCTTTGGTCATCTGCGCTGTATCATCCGCCAGTTTACTGGCATCCAGCGTCTTTTTCATATTTTCCAGGGAATTGTTGATATTCGCCATGGAAGTATCAATATTATTGCTGAAATCAGCCAGCGTGTCCCGGGTCGAAGACAGATTCTGACTGCTCTGGTTCAGGCTGGCAGTCGTCGCATCCAGTTTCTTCTGCATTGCCGGGATTTCATAATTTACATGGGTGACCGCAGCTTCCAGTCGGGTATTTCCCGCGCGGAAGGAATCGATCATCGCGCTGTATTCTTTCAGATTGTCGTTAAGTTCCGTGAGATCCGCACGAAATTCATCCACGTAACTGCCGCCCTGCACCTGCGCCGATACGGAATTGCTCTCTTCAAAAATGGTAGTGGCTGCCACTTTAATAAATGTCTCGTTAATGGTATTCTGCAGCGTTCCCGCTACCGTATCCGTGATCTTCGTAGCAATGGCATTGCTCTTTTGATTCTGATAATAGATCAGCGCCGGATTCTCGAAATCATCCGAAAATGCATTATACATGCTGTATGTAAACTTATCGGTGATCACAATAGCAGCATAATATTTTCCTGACTCCACACCCTCTTCTGCTTCTTCCTCTGTGTCCGGAAAAATCCATTTTACACTGGTATTGGAATGCAGACTCTCCAGAACGGATTCTCCCATATTTACCACGGAACCATCCTTTAACGTGTAGTCCTGATCCAATGACACCACTGCTACGGGAATCCCGCCGGTATTGGCATAAGGATCCCAGTTGGCAAAAATATTAAACCAAGCATACAGTGATGGGATCACGCACAACCCAATAATTATGATCAGTGCAAAAGGCTGTTTCACTAATTGTTTGACATCTTTTGTGAAAATTTTCCAAATATTTTTCATCCGACTTCTATAGACTCCTCATGTGTATCTGTATTATATTGCTGATTCATGCGCTGTTCAGCTTCGCATACCCCCAGCAGCAGAAAAAAGAAAGGGGTATTCAATACCTGCTGAAAGCTGATCAGGGAATGCATTCCATAAGTAAAAAGCAACATGATCGCCATGGAATTTCTGCTGTATTTCCGCAATGCGGTAAGAAATACGGCTGCATAAGCAGCAGTTCCCAGTATCCCCAGGTTGATCAACGTGGTAAGCCATTCATTGTGTGCATTCGTAAAAATCGAACCGGCAAAATAGCCTTTGTCAAATAGTACCGTGCCTCCCGGTAACACTTGTTCCAAATAACCTGCAAAGCAATCCGGTCCGGCCCCCAGCAGCTTCTGCTTAAGATCTCCCCGGCAGAAACCCTGCCATGCCATCTGCCATAACATTCCCCGGCGATTGCCCCATTCCACAAAATCGCTGCCCTGCAGTTTCAAAATATACCATATTATCACACCCGCAGCCAACAACAGACTGCCGCACAGTGCTCCGATCTGTAGCGCCCTCTTTTTCTTTTCCGGAAGAGCATAATGTATCCCACAGAATAACAGACACACTACTGCAAGCAGAAACCATCCCTGCCATACTGCCATTTTTCTTGCAATACCATCCTGTAATAAAATATCATAGGTTCCCCGGGATTGCATCACCTTTCCCCACAATAACATTCCAACGCAGGCTCCGGACAACAGGACAAGCAACGGCTCCCAAAGTCCGTTTTTTTTACGACTGCTCCAAAAACATATCCACAGTGTTACACATGCCACCATCACACCGCCGTCACTTCCCTGTAAAAACAACAACATCACCACAAGGACATTACCGCCTCCAAGCAAAATGGAAGCAGCTCTTCTCCCCTCTTCCGCAGCCTTACAAAAAAGTGACAGTGACAGAGGAAGCATCACACTGTAATACCCGCTGAGCCAGTTATTATTTCCCAAAGTACTGAGCATATGTGTATATTCCCAGTCCCCTACCACATAGCCCTTCAGCAGTCCCAGAGGATCATAACCCAGTTTTTGGAGTAATCCTATGAGTGCCACTATGACAGACGCTGCTCCTCCCAGATATAAAATCCGGGTGCATTGTCCTCTGTAATCCGCTGCCATCAGAAATCCGCCTACCATCAGGCAGATGGTGACAGCGCCCATGTACCATTCCCGTTCTCCGACCCAGGCGGTCCTTCCGTAAGAACTACAGATGGCAGACAATAATGCGCAAAATCCATATAAGCAGACGGCCGTCACAACACTATGCTCTCTGCACCATCTGATTATTTTTCCCCCGGTTTTTCTCATATACATACCGGAACTACTGCTGTTTTCCATCCGGCAGCTTCTTACCACAGCGATGATCTGTACCGCCAGACAAATCCCCATACAGATCAGAGAGATATTGCGATATAAATAATATTTGCTATCGCCCAATTTGTCATATCCATTTCCGGGAATATAGTACAGCGGCAACACGACCAGAACGGCAGCCATATAGATCTGACATACTGTTTTCAGAAATTCCTCTCGCCGATTCTCCATTCCTGCCCGTCTCCTTTGTGCCACAGCCTGTATAACTACTTGAATTGTAAGCGTTTCTCCCCCTTCTGTCAAACCGTTTACTCTTTACAAAATTGTAAAATTGTATATTAAATTGAGAGTTAGTGAAGAAGCCACGAACGCCCACGGCGGATGGAATGTCCTTCCTC
>ERZ779880.178-NODE-178-length-96848-cov-7.918331_pt1 | contig 96848 bp, 76 predicted proteins | sample MGYA00511555_ERZ779880 | MGnify/ENA primary metagenome ERZ779880 (study PRJEB29588, sample SAMEA2145815) | human gut metagenome | biome: human gut; feature: human-associated habitat; material: faeces | place: Denmark | collected 2008/2010 ... | reverse complement strand
ACAATTAAAAAAATCCCTTATATTAAGGGAAAAAAGACTTGATTATTTAGGGAGGAAGAGATGAATAGGCTAATATCTAAAATAGGTGCAGCAATAGTGACATTAACCGTTTTCCTATTTGCAATGTTTATGATAGTAGATTTTCCATTTAGTTCATACCTTGTATGTATGTTTTTACCGATAGGCTATATCATGATGGCGGCTGGCTTTCACCATGAAAGCGCAGAGGAACAACGTGTATCTGCAAATATAGGAATGATTTTTTCTGCAATATATGCGGTATTGATTTTCTTGGTATATTTTGCACAGACCACAACTGTAAGACTGGAAGATATAAATGAGCAGGCAATAAAGATATTAGATTACCAGAGAGGTGGTCTGCTTTTTAATTATGACCTGCTCGGATATGGAATGATGGCTCTTTCAACTTTTTTTATCGGACTTTCTATTAAGGCAGAAAGTAAATCTGACAAATGGCTGAAATATCTGATGATGATACACGGTGTCTTTTTCATTAGTTGCTTTATAATGCCAATGACAGGTGTTTTCACAAGTATGGCAAATGGTGATAACGGCAGTGGTGGCACAATCGCACTTCTGTTTTGGTGCGCTTACTTCATTCCAATAGGTATATTGTCATATAAGCATTTTGGAAAAGAAAAACGATAAATTCCAGTTTGCAAAGCCTGTTGACATGAATTTATGGAGGTGACAAAAAATGATGATGTTTTTACGTTTAAGAAATATCTAAATACATAGGACTATATTAAATAGTTTTATGTATGGACAAAACACGAAAAAACTATTTAATAAAGGAGATTTTGTAATGATATTTCAGGAGAATGTAATGAAAGAGTACTTAAAAAATGTTTATTTTATAACGGGAACGCCTTGTGGAGGAAAAACAACCCTTTCACATGCATTGGCGCAGAAGTATGGATTTGAATTATTTGATATTGATGAGAGATTCGAGGAACACAAAAAAATATCAGATCCATTATTTCAGCCTGCTATGAATACGTCTTTTAAAAGTGCAGATGAATTTTTTGGAAGAACGGTGGAAGAATATAAGAACTGGCTGTTGAAGAATACTCGTGAACAGTTGGAGTTTGTTCTTCTTGATCTGATCCGCCTGTCAGGAAATAAGAGGGTTTTGTGTGACTGTCATCTTACCGTTGCTCAGGCACTTGCTTTTTCAGAACCGGCGAGAGTTGTTTTTCTCATAAAAGATCCATCTAATCTTGTTGATGAATATGGTAACAGACCGGATCATCAGGGATTCTTTCAGTATTTGAATTCGGCAACGGATATAGAAAAAGCGAAGCAGACGGTAAATACTACTTTATATGAACTGAATGCAGATCGTATAGAGGAGATTAAGAGCAGTCCGTTCTTTTGGATTGAGAGAACGACAGATAGTACCGTTGAGGATACAGTAGCCTGTGTTGAAAAACATTTTTGATTACAGGTTATTTCTTGACAAACCGCCGAATATCGTTTATCATAACAGGTGTTATGATGAAGAATAAAAAAGAAACCATGGAAAAAATTAAACAGGCAGCCTTGGAAGAATTCTATGAGAAAGGATATGCCAAGGCGAGCCTTAGAACGATTTGCAGCCGGGCTGGTGTTACGACGGGAGCGATGTATTTTTCTTTTGAAAACAAAGAAGCATTGTTTCGTGCTATATTGGAACCGCTTGTGCAAAGTTACGAGGACATACTGGCAAGGTGTATGCAGATGGAGATGCAAGAGTTGTCCGAAGGTCCGGATGTCGATGTGCTTATGATGCAGTTTATTTTAAAACATAAGAAGGAAGCGATCGTCATTATGGAGAAGGTGCAGGGAAGTTGTTATGAAGGCTTCCGGGACCGCATGGAACAGATGATGGAGCAGTCCTTTTTGATGTATTATCAAAGTAAATTGAAGACGCCGCCCGATCCGGGATTACTTAAGATACTGGCAAAGCAGCGGTTAGACAGCTGCTTAGAGATTGTGAAAGAAGATTATGATATGGAATACAGTTTATATTTGGTAAAACAGATCGGCATTTATGCCGCGGGGGGAACCGAAAAATTAATAGAGCATTTAAAAGAACTTCACAGCCGTTAGTTGTGGAGTTTTTTTAATAACATAACATTTTATAACAAACGTTACGATGGAAAGGATGAATATTATGAAAGAGAAAGTAAATGTGACAGGGGTACCGGAAACGATGATTCAGACCCTGTATGCGCGGGCGAAGGAATCCGGGAAGGAAAATGCAAAGATTCATGATGACATGGCAGCCGAGATGGTGTCCAGACTGGATTATGATTTTTCCAAAGCCGATCAGGATAAGGCAATGAGCTATGGTGTGATCGCCCGGACAATCGTGTTAGATGAAATGGTAGAGAAGTATTTGAGTGGACATCCGAACACGATTGTAGTAAATATTGCAAGTGGACTGGATACAAGATGTTACCGAATGCAGGGGAAATATGTGCGCTGGTATAATGTCGATCTGCCGGAAACAATGAAGATCCGTGAAAAGTTTCTCACAGAGAACGGATCAATCAGCCAGATTGCCAAATCGGCAATGGATGCATCGTATATCGACGATATCGAGTATGGCGGTGAAAATGTATTGGTTATCATAGAGGGACTTTCTATGTATCTGAGCGAAGCCGATGTGTTGCAGATGATGTCTATTATCGAGAAAACGTTCCGAAAAGTGACGGTAATGATTGAGACGATGTCTCCTTTTGTCGTAAAGCATATAAAAGAAAAATCCATCGAGGGAAGTCATGCGAAATTTACATGGGGTGTTAAAAATGGAAAAAAATTACAGAGTCTTGTTTCTGCCTTTACTTATAAAGGGGAGGTTAGTCTCGTAGAAGGTATGAAAAAAATGTTTCCGATATATTGTGTGCTTGGAAAGATTCCGGCCATTCAGAATTTTTCCAATAAAATTATTGTGCTGGAGAGATAGAAAAGAAGGGGACGGGAAAAGGATTTTTCCCGCCCCCCAATTTCTTCTTTTTTTTTTCACATTTATATGTTAGAATGGTAACAAAATTGAGTGATAGTCAGAAAGGAATGGAACGATGAACAAAAAAACAGGAATTATCATAGGGGTATGTACAGTGGCAGCCGTTGCGGTCATTGCAGCATTGAGTGTATTCTTTTATAAGGAAAATAAATCCGGCAGCAGTGACAAAGCGGTGACCAATACAGATGAAGGTGACAATCTTGCGGATGGTCAGATTTTTGATTATGAGAAGGCAGGGTATATTTCGCTTGGCAAATACAAAGGCTTGTCTGTAGATGTAGAGCCGGAGGTCGATGATATTTATGGCGCGATGATTGATGATGCGACAGAGAATGAGATTTCAAGTAAAGATGCCATAAAGAGCGGCGATGTCGTAAATATAGACTTTACCGGCAAAAAAGATGGAAAAAAAATCGATGGCACCAGTGCGGAGGATACGTATGTGTGGGTTGGCAAAGGAGAGTATATTGACGACTTTGAAAATGGTATCATTGGCATGAAAAAAGGAGAGAAAAAGACGGTAGACTGTACTTTCCCGAGTGATTATGATGAAGAAGATCTTGCAGGGCAGACGGTTCAATTTACGATAACAGTAAATGATGTCGTTAATGATACGATTGCCAAAAAAGTATCTGACAATAAATGTAAAAATGTGCAGGAATACTACGACAAAGTCAAGCAAGAACAAAAAGAAGATAATATCAATAACAAAGGTGAGCTGGTATGGGATTCCTTTAAGGAGACCTGCGAGGCAAAATCCGTGCCGGAAAACATGCTGGCGCAGTCAAAAACAGATGTAAACCTCATGTATACCAATTTTGCTGAGATGTCAGGGATGACATTGGATGAACTTTTGGAAAGTTTTGGCATGGATGAAGATGGGGTATCGGAAATCGCGGAAGACAGTGTGATCGATGTGATGATCGCTAAAAGTATTATGGCGAAAGAAAATCTTACGATGGATGATACCACCTATAAAAATAAATTGTGGACGGCTCTTGGTTATGAAGACGGCGATGATGAAAAAAGTCTTTCCGATCTGGAAAAAGAGTACAAAGAAAGCCAGGGAAGCCATCCGAAAAACGATATGATGATTGAAGTGGCAAAGGATTATATTGGAAATCAGGCGAAGGTATCCGATGGAGAGACTACGAATGAGTGAAAGTAAACAGATTGACTGTTTTATGTTTCAAAAGGAAGAGACGTACGAAGCGGCAAAGAAAGAAAAAATGGTCATTGACTCGATCCGAAAGAAATATGATGTAAAAAATAAACGCGTGGCGTTGAAAATCTATCAGAAGGCAGTAAAGGACAATTCCTTTTCGACGGTGATCGGCTATTCTTTTTTGGAAGAATTGTATCATAATATGGAGCAGGCAAAGGTGCCGGTAAACGATCTGCCTCGCCTGCCATTGAAGGAAACGGTGGAAGAGCGTCCCGGGAAAGGATATTTGCCGGCGGCCTCAAAAGCAAAAGAAGAAAAATGGAAAATACTGTATCAGACACAGAAAACATTCAACAAAAAATGTAAGATTGTGATTGCAATGCTCATTATTCTCATTGCGGCATTGTTTGTCATTGAGTATAAAAGTCAGGATTCCATCTTTACCTATAAGCAGAAAACAGAGCAGGAACTGATCGACAAATACGAAACATGGGAAGAAGAATTGCAGGAACGCGAAAATGCTTTGAATGGAGGGAATACAAATGGAACAGAAGATTCTGGTCGTTGACGACGAACAAAGAATGCGGAAACTGGTAAAGGACTTTTTGGTCAGAGAAAATTTTACAGTGCTGGAAGCTGCGGATGGCGAAGAAGCAGTCGATGTATTTCTGGCAGAAAAAAATATTGATTTGATCATTTTAGATGTCATGATGCCGAAAATGGATGGCTGGCAGGTGTGTCGGGAGATACGGCAGTATTCGAAAGTCCCGATCATCATGCTGACGGCCAGGGGGGCAGAAAACGATGAACTTAGAGGGTTCGAACTTGGGGTAGACGAGTATATCTCCAAACCGTTCAGCCCGAAAATACTGGTGGCAAGAGTACAGGCAATCTTACGCCGTGCCAATGCCTCCTCCGAAGATGTATTGGAATACGGCGGCATAGAATTGAACCGCAGTGCCCACGAGGTGGTGATCGATGGTGAGAAGATCGATCTCAGTTTCAAGGAATTTGAACTGCTTGCTTACTTTATGGAAAATAAAGACATCGCGTTGTCGCGTGAGCGTATCTTAAATCATGTATGGGATTATGACTATTTTGGCGATGCCAGAACCATTGATACCCATGTAAAAAAACTGCGCAGCAAAATGGGGGAAAAGTGCGGTAAATATATCAAAACCATTTGGGGAATGGGGTACAAATTTGAAGTGTAAAAAAACAATATAACACTTTTGTGTCATGTGCGAAAAGAGAAAGTATGGTATCATTTACTTGGTACATATTTTCTCTTTTTTTAAAAAAGAATATAGAAAGCTAGGAGGTAGTTAAATGAGAAAAATAAGAAGACAAATAATAGCATTGTTTTTGTGTATGGCAATGGTGATAACTGTGTTGCCGGTACATATAAAAGCGGATGCGGTAACGGCGGTGACAAGTATTCCTTTTGCGTTAGAGGGATTTACATGTGGAAATGATATAAGTAATGTTAAATTGACTACGACCGAACCCGGAATAGAAATTGTCAGTACAACGTTTTATATATATCATGGAAGCAATGCTGGGAGCGCTCCTAAAGCAAAAGGAAATATTCAACAAGGAATACAATATACATTAGAAATCTTTGCAAAAGTTAAAAGCGGATATAGTATCGATGGAATTGGAAGGGAAGAGATAACGATAGATGGTAAAAAACCAAGTTATTATACAGCACCGTCTTCCGATGGTGCATCGATGCGTATTTATCATTACCTGCCGAGGTTTGAGGGGGAACCTGCGTCTTATAAGATTCAAACTACAAATGCAAGTGTTAAAGATGCGAAAGGCTTAAAAGTAACAAGTTCGATAACCGGAAGAAAATATCAGCTTTGTGTAGATGATATTCCTGAAGGAAAACAGTTTGCCGGCTGGGAAGTGGAGGGTGAGAATACTTCTGTAGGAAATGTGATGAATCCGGCAACGTCTATAGTGATGGGGACAGAAGATGTCAAGATTACAGCAAAACTTGAGGATACTTCAAGTGATAAGACCACATTTACCAATGTATCTGTGCCGTTGAAAGCACCGGAAACGGAAAAGACACCATCTACCTATGTTGCGGCAAATGAGTCATATGTTGTTGGTGATGTTAAATGGTATCGTGAGATGAAAGGGACAGACGGTAAAACAATTCATGTTGAACAGCCTTGTGATGTAAAATTTTGGGAAGGGGTGGCATACCGTGCGGAGATTACCATATATGGGAAAACTTCATTTTTTTCCAAAACTACAACGTATAAAATAGCAAATCAGAACGCGGTGCGTGTTGCTCCGGAGGTGATCACAGATAAGATTCAAAAAGTAACAATTGCGTGTACATTTCCGGCGACAGGACTGAAAAATGAGTTGCAGCTGCCAGCCTCTTGTAAAAATGCTCCGGAGATGATCCGAGGAAATATTCTCTTTGGTGAAGAGGTGTCGGTGATTGGTTTTATAGAAAATTTGGCAGATAACGATGAAGAGTGGATGACAAAGTACATATATGAAGAGGTATATATTCAGTGGTACGAGAGTGAAAATAACAAAACGTTTACGGCACTTCAAGAAACGGAATACGCCGGAGACACCATTACGCTTGATAAAAAACTGGCGGGTAAATATCTGGCGGCTAAAGTGTGGTATGAAACGAGTGCAGGAGAAGAAGCGTATTTTGCTTCTATTAAGATACCTGAATTGCGAAAGATGAAGCTTACGGGAGATAATGCGATAAAAGTGAATGCAGGAGAAAGTTTTCCAAAGACGGATAATCTTCAGGTGAATTATGGTGTGATTAAGAGTGTTAAGTGGTATGATAAAGCAACCGGCAAGCAAATGAACGATTCTCAAACGTTCGAAAGTGGACAGTTTTACGTGATGAATGTAGAAGTTGATACCAAAGAAGAAAATTTATTTGAGGATACAGCGGACCTGGATTCTACAAATAATAGTTTGATCAAAGAGACGTGGGCAAAAAGCGCAGAGGTGACGTACGATCGAAATACAAAATTGCACACGATTCACCGGGTATATAAAGCAAGTAAATTAGAAGAAGTGCAATTAATTGCTTTAGGTGTAGAAGAGCCGGCTCGAGGACATGAAAAAGGCTTGGTAGAATATAAAGAATTTGCCGGCAGTTTCGTTGGGAAAAACGAAACAACCATTGAGGCGGTTGAGTGGAGTCCAACAGATACGGTGTTTGCACCGACTACGTCATATACGCTGACTGTTACGTTAAAGAGTAAAAAAGGGTTTTGCTTTACAAAAGACACAAAAATTACTTTGAATCAAAAAGAGATGAAAATTATTTCACCTTCCCCACTGGAGAAAGATGTGAAAGAAGTAAAAGCTGCTTATACTTTTGATAAAACTGCCGAGGAGTTAAAGCCGGAGGATAAAGAAACCATAGTGTTAGACAAAATGATACAGGGGCAGTTTAAAAATGCTTCCAAGTTGTCGGTAAATCAAACAACATTAACAAACTGGGCGGCCAAAGACGTATCCTTCCAAAAAGCATATGATACCGGAAAAATTGTATATCAATGGATGAAGAGTACAGACGGTAAAAATTACACAGCAATACCTGAGGCGACAAAAGACACATATTTTGTTCCTAAAGAGTTTGAAGACAAAACATATATTGGACTGCAAATCACAGTAGGACAGTATGGAGATACGGACGTATATAAACTGATGGATAATGCTTTGATCCGTTATGAAGAAATTTTGAGTGTAAACGGAGTGAAAGAGCCGGAAGTGGGAGAATATCCGTCGATTGAAGGAATTACACCGACGGGAGCTAAGCTTGCAAACTGGTATGACATAACGGATGATGAGCCGCTTATGGGGCCGTTTGAAAAAGGAAAAGAATATCAGTTGATACTTGCATGGACTTCGGATGGAAAGTCCTATGCGAGTCGGATTTTATGTAATGGCAATCAATCTGGAATGTTCATGGAAGATCCTTCTGTTGGATTGATGGGCTGTAATATCATGTTTTCTCATGCTCATGAGAAGCAGACAACATACGGAAGTGATGATACAAGTCATTGGTTTACTTGTTATGAATCCGGTTGCGATAAGCAGTATGAGACGGAGGAGCATACGTTTGGAACATGGATTATTGATAAAGAGGCAACAAAAACTGCTTCCGGATCAAAACATAGGGAATGTAGTGTCTGCCATAGAAAAGTTCAAGAGAGAATACCAAAGATTGGTGAGATTGTGCCGACACCAACCCCGGGGGGAAGTACACCGGCTCCGGGAGGAAGTACGCCGATACCGGGAGGAAGTACACCGGCTCCGGGAGGAAGTACACCGGCTCCGGGAGGAAGTACACCGATACCGGGAGGAAGTACACCGATACCGGGAGGAAGTATAGGTGGAAACGCGGCAACTAACCCGGGGGCAAAGGAAAATCAATCAATTATTACAGGAAATCAGATTGATTTTAACGGAGAATTTGCAAAAACAGATGTCAAAACAAAATTACAGAAACCAACAAAGATCAAAATCCAAAAGAAAAAGGGCAAGCTGCTTTTGAGTTGGAAAAAAATAGCAAAAGCAAGTGGCTATGAAATACAGATTGCTGCAAACAAAAAGTTTAAAAAGGCAGTGAAGAAAAAAACAAAAAAAACAGTGCTGCAAATGAAAAAATGGAAAAAGAAAATATGTTTTCTTCGTGTGCGTGCTTATCAACAGAAGAGCGGGAAAACAGTGTATAGTGGATGGAGTAAAGTGGTAAAGAAAAAAATGAAATAAAATTACAAACGTAACTATTCAAGATTAAATGTGAGCGATAGAGTGCTCTGAATAGTTATTCACAAACAAAGAGGATCAAATAGAGTTGACCGCCAGAGGATATCTTGTGAAAATAAGATGTTGTCTGGCGGTTGTTTTATGGTTCACAATATGTTCAAAGATCTTTGATATGATAGTCTTTATAGGAAAGGACGTGAGGATGGATGAAGCAATCTATGCGAATCAGACTGGTCGTGTTAACGGCGCTTATGATTATATTGTGTATTGTGATCTGCTGGATCATGAACTTGTTTTTGCTCCCGGGATATTATGAAAATTCCAAGAAAAAGCAAATGAATGACGTGTATGGAGAAGTGGCGGCATTGTTTGATGAAAATGACTGGAAAAACATTTCTGACACACAAAAGGATAAAGTATACGATTCTTTGGATAAGATTAGTGCAAATAGCAGCGTAAGTGTGTATATTATGAGTATCAACGTAGATTCATCCAGCGGAATGGTAAGCAAGGTGGATTATCTGTATCCAAGCATGGGAAATCGTACTCAGCAGCTGAATACACAACAATTGGCAAAATATGTTATGTTTAAACAGCTGGGCAATGTGTTTGATGAAAATTACAAATTATTGGAAGAAACGGACAACTACGAATTGTTTAATGTGTTTGATCAGCGAATTGATTCCAATTATATCGAACTTGTCGGTGGAATTACAGGAGATTACTGGGTTTATCTGCGGTCTAATTATCAAAGTATCCGCGAGAGTGCTGCCATCTCCAATGAATTTCTGACGTATGTCGGAATCCTCGTAACGATATTGTGTGTGATTATTATGATCTTTCTGAGCAATCACTATACGAAGCCAATCCTGAAACTGGCTCAGATTGCCAAAAAGATGGAAAATCTGGATTTCGATGTCCGCTATAAAGAAAACCGTCACGACGAGATTGGAGTGCTTGGGCATAGTATGAATTCTCTTTCGGATAAGCTGGAACAGACAATTTCTGAGTTGAAGACGGCAAACAACGAATTGGAGCTGGATTTGCAGAGACGGTCGGAGCAGGAACAGATGCGGCAGGAATTTTTAGCAAATGTGTCTCACGAACTGAAGACGCCGATCGCTTTAATTCAGGGTTACGCAGAAGGACTTCAGGATAACGTGAATGATGATCCGGAGAGTCGTGAATTTTATTGCGAAGTTATCGTAGATGAAGCAGATAAGATGAATAAAATGGTAAAGAAACTGCTGAGCCTGAATCAGCTGGAATTTGGAAATGGGCAGGTGCATCTGGAACATTTTGACTTGCAGCAGGTAGTACAGTCGGTATTGTCCTCGTCGGAAATACTGTTCCGCCAGAAGGAAGTCACATTGTCCTATAATGGAGATCATCCGGTGTATGTGTGGGCAGATGAGTATATGACAGAAGAAGTTGTTATGAACTATGTCAGCAATGCCTTAAATCATATCGATGGAGAGAAAATCATCGAGGTGAAAATTGTAAGCTGCGATGGAAAAGCCCGCGTGAGTGTGTTTAATACCGGGAAACCAATCCCGGAAGAAGATATCGACAAGATCTGGAGCAAATTCTATAAGGTAGATAAGGCGAGAACCCGGGAATACGGAGGAAATGGGATTGGTCTGTCGATTGTCAAGGCAATTATGGAAGCACACAATCAGGCATATGGTGTGAAAAATTATGATAATGGTGTGGAATTCTGGTTTGAACTTGATGAAAAGACAGAAAACTAAAAATCTGTAATTGCAGTCCCGGCAAAAATATGTTAAAATAATAAGTACAGTTATATGATATGAAAAGGGGATGAGTGCATTTATGAAAAGAAACGGATACCTGGTGTTCTGTTTCTGCCTGAGTATAGTGTTACTCACTGGCTGTTCCTCTGCTGATCTGAGCGAGGAAAACCAGGATAAAGTGGCGGAATATGCATCAGAAGTGGTGCTGAAGCATGATGCAAATTATGATAAAAAACGGATTAATACGGAGGCAGCAGCGACGTCAAGTCCCGAGGTGAGTCAGTCGCCGGAAGCAACACCCGAGCCGACGGCAGCTCCGGAAACGGCAGTGACAGAGGATGGACAGCAGCCGGAAAAGACAGCGATACCGGAAGTGTCGATGGAAGAGTTATACCAATTAAAGGATGTGTCCATATCATATCAGTCATATGAGATCTGCAGTAAATATCCGAAAAAATCAGAGTTTTCAATGATTGCTAAAAAGGGCGAGGCTTTTGTTATAGTTAAGTTTATGGCAGAGAATAAAAGCTCTTCGAAGACAAAGGTGGATCTGATCAAACGAAAGATTGATTATGAACTGACGGTTGGTGAAAAGTCTTACAATCCAACAATCGCAATGCTGATGAATGGAGGTCTTAACAATTTTAAGACGACATTGAACCCCAAAGAAAAGCAAAAAGCAGTATTGGTGTACAATGTTCCCAAGGTAGAAACAAATGCAGAGACATTGACACTTACAATAAAAGATGGGGATAAAAAAGCACACACGATTGTATTAAAAGCGAGCAGCAATGAGTAATGGAGGACAGAACATGGAATATGAATATAAAGAAAAGAAACGCAGTTGGTTCTTTGGACTGCCATTGTCTTTTACGACGTATACAGTAAGCCAGAAAAAGATTAATATTAAAAAAGGACTGCTTCGGACAGAAGAGGATGATACATTGATGTATAAGATTCAGGATGTAAAACTGGTCCGCAGTTTGTGGGAAAGAATTTTTAAACTGGGTACCGTGATTTGCTATTCCGGAGATGTTACGGATGCAAAGTTGATGCTTACACATATAAAAAATTCTTCTGAGATCAAAGAATATATTCTTGAAACGGCAGAAGAAGAGCGAAGAAAAGTCCGTACTCTGCATACAATGGGATTAGACGGAGCGGACGATCTGTTTCAGGATGTAGATGATTAATTTAAAGAGAGATACCCGATGGAAAAGGAGGAGATTATCGTGGCAGAAAAACAGACAGAAATCTTGTTAGAGAGTGGGACAAATGAACTGGAATTGTTGGAATTTGTGGTAGGAACACAGCATTATGGTATCAATGTGGCGAAAATCCGTGAATTGTGCCAGTATCAGACACCGACACCGGTACCGAATGCGCATCCGTTTATTGAAGGAATCTTTATGCCGCGTGATATGCTTATCACAGTTATTAATCTGTCAAAGGCATTGGGAATCGCAGAATCGGGAGATGCCTCACAGGATATGTATATTATTACCAATTTTAACAACTTACATACGGCATTTCATGTACAGAAAGTGCTCGGAATCCATCGTATTTCCTGGGAAGATATTGCAAAACCCGATTCGACGATCAGTGCTGCAGGAAAGAGTGCTGCGACAGGAATCGCAAAAGTTGACGGAAGAATTATTATCGTACTTGATTTCGAGAAGATTGTATCGGAGATCAATCCGGAAACCGGTTTGAAACTATCTGATATCGATGCGATGGGCGAACGTTCCCGTCATGAATGTCCGATCCTTTTGGCAGAAGATTCCCCGCTTTTGCTGGAGATGTTGAAAAAGTGTCTGAGCCGTGCAGGTTATACGCATTTGATCCCAACGACCAATGGGCAGGAAGCATGGGATACACTGCAGAAGATTCTTGCTGATGGTGGAAAAGTGGGAACCGATATCGCACTGGTGATCACCGATATTGAAATGCCACAGATGGACGGGCATCATTTGACAAAACTGATCAAAGATGATCCACGGTTTGATGGTATGCCGGTGGTAATCTTTTCCTCATTGGTCAACGATGAGATGAAGAGAAAGGGAGAAGCTCTTGGTGTAGATGCACAGTTGTCAAAGCCGGAGATCGGTAAACTTGTACGACAGTTGGATCTGCTTTTAAACTAGTTGAATTTGATAAAATGACGACAGACCGGACTACAAGAGTAGACTGGTCTGTCATTGTGATTGAATGGAGGGAAATGATAGATCATGGCGGGAAAAGAAGGAGAATCTTATCTGGATCAATTGCTGAATAATGCATCGACATCCTCACAGGAAGCGGGCGTGGAACAGGCAAAAGAAAATGCCAGAAAAGCAGAACTTGATAATGTCGGATTGCAGGAAGCATTGGCTGTTTTAAATGATCTACCGGATGAGACCGGGATTCCAGCGAAGGCAGATCCAAAAGAAGAGTTAGAAGATTTAAAAAATTTATATGAGGAATTTGGAAATGAAGTAATACCGGAGGAAGCACCACAATCGGAGCCCGAGCCGGAAGAAGTGGAAACGGAGCCGGAGGTGCCGGAGAAAGAGGCTCAGCCGGAAGAACCGGAAATGCCGGCGGTAGACTTGGAGATGCCGGAAGAACCGGAACAGCCGGAGGAAGAATCACAGACGGAAAGTTTGGAAGAGCCGGTTATGCCAGAAGAGCCGGTTATGCCAGAAGAGCTGGTTATGCCAGAAGAGCCGGTTATGCCGGAAGAGCCGGTTATGCCAGAAGAGCCGTTCGTGCCGGAAGAACCGGAAATGCCGAAGGACGACGCGGTGATGCCGGAAGAAACAGAAGAGACAACGAACATGGAAGAAGAGCAGGAGCCTGCGTTTGAAGATATGGAGGCGATGCTTGATCTGTTGCAGCAGCCGGATGAGGAAGCTGAGCAGGAAAAACAGGACACGACAGAAGTCCCAGAGGAGATGAAAGAGCCCGAGCCGGAAGTGTCAAAAGAGCCGGTGGCAGTTGATGATATTTTCCAGGATGCTCTTTCTGCTGTAGGTTATAGTGGAGACGAAGAAGATCTCGAACAGAAACTCAACATGTCATCGGAGACACAGAACGAAAACCAAGGTTCGCAGTTTGATGATATTCTTGCTTTGGATGATATCATGCAGAATGCATCCGGCGTGGAAGAAGAGCCTGCAGAAGGGGTTCAGTCTGTTCCTGTGCGGAAACAAAAGAAAGAAAAGAAGAAAAAAACAAGTCTGTGGAAACGCCTTTTTGGCAATGTCATTACGGATGAGACAGCCGCTTTGGAAGAAAAGGAGCGTGAAGAGGAAGAAGAGGCGTTCTTGAAAAAACAGGCGGCATTGATCGAGAAGAAAAAACAGTCTGAGGCAGATAAGGAAGAAAAGGAAAAGAAAAATCAGGAAGACAAAGAGCGTAAGCAGCAGATCAAAGCAGAAAAGGAAGCACAGAAAGCAGAGAAAAAAGCAGAAAAGAAGCGCTTAAAAGAAGAACAGGCAGCGATGGCAGAAACAGAAGTGGTCGGAAAAATAAACCCGATCGGTGCTACCATTGTGTTTATTCTTTTTGCTACGATCGGTGTATTGATCATGGTCGGCGTATGGCTTCTGCCGCGGCGTGCCAACATAAAAGAAGCAGCAAATGAATATGCAAATGAAAAGTATATTGATGCATATCAGACGATTTCTGCTGTCTCTATCAAAGAAGATGAGCAGGCATTGTACGATAAAATCGTTCTTTGTTCTAAATTGGAAAGACAGATTCAGTCTTACCAGACAAATGTTTCTATGGACAAAAAACTGGAAGCCCTTCATGCACTGCTTCAAGGACTGGATCTGTACAATAAAAAACAAGACGAAGTAAAGGCGTTGAAGATTCAGAAAGAATTTCTGCAGATGAAAACGCAGATCATAACCTATCTTGCACAGGACTACAGCCTGGATGAGGCACAGGCAAATGAAATCAATGCAATTACCGATGAAGCAGAGTATACACATCGTTTACAGGATATTGTAACGACAGCAAAATAGTGAGGAACAGATGAGTGGAGGAAATTATGATAGCCATAGTGGATTATGATGCAGGAAATATTAAGAGTGTGGAAAAAGCATTGCAGTTTTTGGGACAAGAACCCGTTGTAACAAGAGACAAAGAAACACTTCTTCAAGCGGAAAAAGTGATCGTTCCCGGAGTAGGTGCTTTTGGAGATGCGATGGGAAAGATGCATCAATACGGACTGGTGGAAGTCCTTCGAGAGATTGCCGCCAAAGGTACTCCGCTTCTTGGTATCTGTCTGGGACTGCAGCTGTTTTTTGAGAGCAGTGAAGAGACACCGGGGGTAGAAGGTCTTGGTTTGTTACCGGGAAAAATTGTAAGAATTCCGGACAAAGAAGGCTTTAAGATTCCGCATATGGGCTGGAACTCCATTCAGATCAATCCGGCTTCCCGCCTGTTGAAAGGCATAGAAGAGGGAGCATACGTTTATTTTGTCCATTCGTATTATCTTCAGGCTGAAAACGAAGCGGATGTTGCGGCGACGACAGATTATGTCGTAAACATTCATGCAGCAGCGGAACATGAGAATATATTTGCAACGCAGTTTCACCCGGAAAAAAGTGGAGAGATTGGATTGCAGATATTGAAAAATTTCATTGAATTATAGAAGAAAGGAACGAAGAGACAATGTTTACAAAGCGAATTATTCCTTGTTTAGATGTAAATGCCGGAAGAGTAGTAAAAGGTATTAATTTTGTAAATCTGCGCGATGCCGGAGATCCGGTATCCGTTGCTTCGGCGTATGATAAGGCAGGGGCAGATGAACTTGTATTTTTGGATATCACGGCATCCAGTGATGCCAGAGACATAAAAGTAAATATGGTGCGGAAAGTGGCTGAAACCGTATTTATTCCGTTTACTGTCGGTGGAGGGATTCGTACCATCGATGATTTTAAAATGATCTTGCGCGAAGGTGCCGATAAAGTTTCCGTTAATTCGGCGGCAATCCTAAATCCGGAACTTGTGTCGGAAGCCGCAGACAAATTTGGAAGCCAGTGTGTGGTGGTTGCTATAGATGCCAAACGCCGGAAAGATGCACAAGGATGGACTATTTATAAAAACGGCGGTCGCGTGGATATGGGTATCGACGCAGTAGAATGGGCGATGAAAGCCGAAAAACTAGGTGCCGGAGAGATCCTGTTAACAAGTATGGACTGCGATGGAACGAAAGACGGATATGATATAGAACTCACACGTACCATTTCCGAAAATGTATCCATTCCGGTCATTGCATCCGGGGGAGCAGGAAAAAAAGAACATTTTTATGATGCTCTTACCGAGGGGAAAGCAGATGCCGTGCTGGCAGCTTCCCTTTTCCACTTCAACGAACTGCAGATCAGCGATCTGAAAGAGTATCTGGCAGGACGTGGGATCAGTGTAAGAAGATAAGAAATACGGAGGAAAGAGTATGGCTGGATTAACAGGACAATGGCAGGAGCAGTTGTCAGAAGAATTTCATAAGGAATATTATCAGAAATTATTTTTATTTGTGAAGGAACAGTATAGTAAAGTGCCTGTGTATCCGCCAGCGGAAGAGTTGTTCAATGCCTTTCATCTGACTCCTTTTGAAAAGGTAAAAGTGGTAATTTTAGGACAAGATCCTTATCACAATACCGGACAGGCACACGGGCTCAGTTTTTCCGTAAAACCGGGGGTGGAGATTCCGCCGTCGCTTGTTAATATTTATAAAGAACTTCACGATGATCTGGGATGCTATATTCCAAATCATGGCAATCTGGAACAATGGGCAGAGCAGGGTGTACTTTTGCTAAACACCGTACTTACGGTGCAGGCACATCGTGCTATGTCACACCGCGGCGTTGGCTGGGAACAGTTTACGGATGCCGTAATAAAGAAAGTAAATGAGATTGACCGGCCAATCGTGTTCATTTTGTGGGGAAAGCCGGCACAGGAAAAGGCAAAGATGCTCAATAATCCAAAGCATCTGATCTTAAAAGCACCACATCCAAGTCCGTTGTCGGCATACCGAGGCTTTTTTGGAAGTAAGCCGTTCAGCCAGACAAATGAATTTTTGGAAGCTCATGGGGAGACACCGATTGATTGGCAGATAACAAATAAATAGGGGGAACGATATGCAAAAAGAGTGTAGCAGAATTTTACAGGAAGTTGAGAAGGTAATTAAAGGAAAAGAGCAGGAAAAGAAGCTGATATTGGCGGCAATACTGGCAAAGGGGCATATTTTGCTGGATGATATACCGGGAGTGGGGAAGACAACACTTACGATGGCATTTTCCCGCACTATGCAGTTAGAGGCTAACCGAATGCAGTTTACTTCGGATGTTTTGCCATCGGATGTTTTGGGCTTTCATATGGTTTATCCGGATGGAACCAAAGAATATCAAAAGGGGGTTATTCTGTGTAACCTTTTTATGGCAGATGAGATTAACCGGGCGTCTTCCAAGACGCAGTCAGCTCTTTTGGAAGTGATGGAAGAAGGGAAGGTAACGATTGAAGGGGCGGCGTATCCGGCACCGGAACCGTTTGTCGTGATGGCAACCCAGAATCCGGTAGGATTTGTAGGAACCCAGCTGCTTCCCGAGTCGCAGGTGGATCGTTTTATGATCTGTCTGACATTAGGCTATCCTTCTCATGAAGAAGAGATCCTTTTATTGCAGGAACGACAGGGAGAAAATCCGTTGCAGCGGGTAGAAGCGGTTGTTTCAGTGGACGAACTGCTGGCAATGCAGCATCAGGTGAAGTGTGTACATGTAGATGAAAAAATATATGATTATATGGTGACTCTTTCAGAACAGACGCGAAATCATCCGATGCTTTCGCTGGGAATGAGTCCTAGAGGAACCGTTGCCCTGATGGAAATCAGCAAAGCCATTGCATTTATGAATGAGCGAACTTGTGTATTTCCGGAAGATGTAATCTGTGCGTTTCCATTTATTGCCAAACACAGGATATATCTTACGGCAAAAGCGAAGGTGGAAAATCATATGAAAAATGAAGTGGTGGAAGAAATTTTAGCAAAAGTAAAGATACGATAAAGGTGGTAGTTATATGATTCGAAGTTGGATTCTTTATATCTTGACAGTAGGAGTAGTTTTTGTATTTACAATATTATATGGAAAACAAAGCGGTTTTTTACTATGTCTGCTCATAGTCTTGCTTCCGTTAATTTATGCAGCTCTTACGATTATTTTGGCTTCCCGGATGGGGATTCGATTGCGCCTCGACGGGGCCAAGTGTCAAAAGGAAAATGCAAGATGCTGGATGTTAGAATTCCAGGATGGAAGTCGGCTCATCCAGGGAAATCGCTTATCCATACGTTATAAGATCTGTACTGCACAAGGAAAAATATGCGATAGGAAAAAGCAGATTGTTTTTTTGGAAAATGATAAAGAGTATGAGATGACATATCAGACAAAATATGCCGGGAAGTATACTATTTGCATTGAAAGAATCACAATTTACAGTGGTTTTTCGTTGTTTTATAAAAATCTTGTCAAAGATTTATCAGATTCTTTTTTTATTATGCCAAAATACCGGGAAGGACTGGTGCAGGTTGAGCCGCTGCCTGCACAGCGTGAGGGAGACGGCGATACATTTATCCAGGGAAAAGAAGGCAATGATCCAAGTGAACTACTTGGATTTCGCGAATATCGCCCGGGGGATAAAAGAAACCGAATTGATTGGCGTGCAACGATTAAGACGGGAGAACTTATGGTGCCGCAATATGGTTTTCCTGTGGCTTGTGATGTGGGGATTTTTGTGGATCTGGAGCAGGTGGATGACAAAAAGACAGAACGGGTCTTGGAACTTGTTTATGCTCTTTGTATTGCGATGAAAGAGCAGGACAGAAATTGGTATGTAACATGGGAAAATAGAAAATCCGAGCAGTTAGAGCGGAAAGAATTGAAATGGAAATTCGATATTCATGAGACGCTCTATCGACTTGCCGGTTCCATCGGAGAACACAGCGTAAAGCTGGAGGATCTGTATACGAGCCGATTTGAGGATGCCTGTTTTTCAAGGGTATATTTCATCAGTGACCGGAAGAAACAAGGGAATGCAGAAGAAGCAGCGGAAAAATTGTGTGCAGAAAAAGTGGTTTGGATGGACGTGTAAGGGGGACTGTGTCGTGAAAAAAATAGGAATATTTCCGCTGGCGGGGATGATCTTATGCGGTATGGTAAGTTTATCCAGTGGGTTAGATTATTATACTCGCAGTCTCCTTTTTGTGGTACCCATTGTTTTTCATGTTTTGTTATATTATGCAGTGTATCATTTTATCAAGGCAGCCAATGACAAAAAACGTCAAAATTACAGCTTTTTGATATCAATGGGTGCATGTGCTTCTTTTTTTCTTTTGTTTTTAAAATTCATTCTATCCGGATTTCAAAGTATCGGAAATCATATGTTAAAATTGGCAAACAATTGTTATTCCCTTGGATTGATCGTAGTTTCTGATAAACAGGAGGAATATGCAGCACTGGCGTTGTTTGCCATTACCGGTGTCATTGCGGTTCTATCTCTGTGGCTTTATGAAAAGGAAGAAAAAATGTGGATTTCGGCACTGCCATCACTCTGCCTGTTTTGTATTCCGCTTGCGTTAGATGGAGTCCCGGAAGAATGGAGTATCGTGGGATACGGGGTGTCATTTCTTCTGCTTTTATGCGTAGGAAAGCGGGGGACTTTTTCAAAATTTGTTTTGGCAGTAGGACTTATCGCAATTATTCTGATGGTGGCAATATTTGGAAATGGATGGGCGGCAGTCAGACCCTATGTCCGCGAATATCGGGAGCAAATGCATACGACATTTCAGCTGGCTTCCAATCGACAGGAGGAAGAACAAAAAATACAGGAAATTGACTTTGGAAAATATGATAAGGACGGTTTTATCGAATACGAAGGATTGAATGCAGTGAATATTTATACCCGTACGGATCTTCGTCACAGTATCGTATATCTCCGCGGATTTGTCGGAAATGATTATGTGGATGATCAGTGGAATGGAGAGAAGCAGAAACTGGGGGATCCGATGGGATTGGCGATGGTTCAGCAGGGGATTTTGGAAATCCAGCAGGCGGCGGATCAGGATATTTATTATGGGTATGTCATGGATCAGGAGATGCCAAAAAAGTATGGAAAAAAGAAGATTTCATACAGCGGGGAAGAAAAACAGAAAATCCGACAGCTTTATTTGGCGGTGGATCCTTGGATGAAAGACAATTTGATGAATTCTATGAACTTGGACCCTGATGTACAGAGTACGATCGGAAAGGCGGCAGAGAAAATTCATACCGTTCTCCAAAAGGAGTTTCACTACACGCTTCATCCTGGGAAAAGCGGGGGGAGTTCGGAACTGGAGACCTTTCTTTTTGATACAAAAACCGGGTATTGTACCCATTATGCCACAGCGGCGATCATGATGTTTCGCTCGCTTGGAGTTCCGGCACGACTGGCACAGGGGTATATGATCCGGGGTGATTATGTCAAACCGACTAAGTGGACGCCCGTGTACGACCGCAATGCCCATGCCTGGGTGGAAATTTATATTCCGGAGGCCGGCTGGTATCCCTTTGATGCGACAAACGGTGTGATCGCACAGCCCGGTGAAATGGGACCATTGGAAGACAATCCCTTAGCGACACCTACGCCGCTCCCGGTTGTGACACATACCCCGGAGCCGGAGGAAAGAATCTTTGAACAAGTGGAAGAAGAGACCCCGCAGGTGACAGGGACAGACAGTCCGAAGCAAAAGAAAAGTACGGATCTGCCGGCACGCAGCCGGTTTCAGAAACGAATTGTTCTGGGAGTTTTCCTGCTTTTGTTCCTGCTGGCGGCCATTCTGATTTTCAGAGAGGTAAGGCGAAAGAGAGAATATCGGCGCAAAATTGATGATTTCAGGAAACAAAAGGAATGGAAGGATAAATTTTTGTGGCTGCATTCCGAATGGGAAGAATGTATGATTAAACTGGAGATTCCTTGTACCTATGGCAGTTACGAGAAAATGATCGAAGCATTTGAAATGGGACTGCAGCAATATATTCCATCGAAAAAATTTGCAGAATTTCAGAAAAATACGGAATTCTACGTAAAATGCTGCTTTACTGCCCGCTATGGCAATGAGAGCATGACAGAGCAGGATTTTGCGCGGTGCGAAACATATCTGCGTTTTGTATTTTCTGCAATTTCTGAAAACGAAGATCAGAAAGGGTGGAAAAAAATACGGAAATGTTGTATAGTAGATGAGGTAATGAATAAAAAGAAGAAAGTTAGGTAAAACATGGGAAAAAAGTTATTTATAGCAGAAAAACCAAGTGTGGCACAGGAATTTGCCAGGGTTCTTAAAGTAAATGGACGGCGGGGAGACGGTTTTATCGAATCGTCCGATCATGTCGTGACATGGTGTGTCGGTCATCTTGTGACGATGAGTTATCCGGAAAGTTACGATCCTGCCTATGCAAAATGGGCATTTGAGACGCTGCCGTTTATTCCCGAAACATATAAATACGAAGTTATTGGAAATGTAAAAAAACAGTTTGAAACGGTAAAAAATCTCCTGAACCGGGACGATGTGGAGGCAATTTATGTCTGCACCGACTCCGGACGCGAAGGAGAGTACATTTACCGTCTGGTGGACCAGATGGCCGCGGTGCCGGATACCAAGGCAAAGTTTCGTGTATGGATCGACTCACAGACAGAGGACGAGATCCTGCGTGGAATCCGCGAGGCAAAGCCATTATCCGCTTATGATAATCTGAGCGCGTCCGCGTATCTGCGTGCCAAAGAAGATTATCTGATGGGAATTAATTTTTCAAGAGCGCTGTCACTCAAATACGGTGGCTGGCTTAACGACAATGTGTCCGGAAAAAAATGGACATCGGTGTCTGTCGGCAGAGTGATGACCTGCGTGCTTGGCATGGTAGTGAGCCGCGAATGGGAGATCCGTAAGTTTGTGAAAACGCCATTTTACCGAGTGATCGGTTCGTTTGGAAGAGAGCAGACAGAGGAAGAAGAGGCGGCTTTTTTTGAGAGCGAATGGCGCGTGAATGAAAAATCCAAATATTTCCAGTCTCCAAAACTCTATAAGGAAAATGGATTTACTGAGGAGAGTTTTGCCAAAGAATTGATCGATACCCTTATGGCGGGAGAAAAGCAGGCAATCGTCGAAAAAGTAGAAAAGAAGAAGGAAAAGAAAAATCCCCCATTGCTTTTCAATCTGGCGGAATTACAGAACTTGTCGTCGAAATTGTTTAAGATCAGTCCGGACGAGACATTGCAGATCGTTCAGGAATTATATGAAAAAAAGCTGGTTACCTATCCGAGAACGGATGCCCGTGTGCTGAGCAGTGCTGTCGCAAAAGAGATCATAAAGAATCTCAAAGGACTTCAGGGGTATGAGATGGTACTTCCGTATCTGAGAGATATCGCGGAGCGAAAGAGTTTTCTTGGGCTGGAAAAGACAAGGTATGTGGACGATAAAAAGATTACTGACCATTATGCCATTATCCCGACCGGACAGGGATTGGGCGCGCTGGCGTCGTTGAAACCGCTCAGTGCCAAAATGTATGAAGTCATCGTACGGCGTTTTTTGTGTATTTTTTACCCGCCGGCGGTATACCAGAAAATGAATGTTTCTCTGATGATGGAAAATCCGTCCGAAGAGACTACATATATGGAAAATTTTGTGACGACTGCAAAGGTTTTGGTGGAAGAAGGATTTCTACCGGTGTCACAGTATTCGTTTGCCAAAAAGAAAAAGGAAGAGAATCCTGAAAACGAAGAGGAGACAGACAGCGCGGCATTGGAGAAGATCCTCCCATCCCTGAAAAAGGGAATGAAGCTGTCTTTGCATGACATGAAGATCAAAGAGGGAGAGACATCTCCGCCAAAACGTTATAACTCCGGTTCCATGATCCTTGCAATGGAGAATGCCGGACAGCTGATCGAAGATGAGGAACTGCGCGCCATGATCAAAGGAAGCGGGATCGGTACGAGTGCGACAAGAGCGGAGATTTTGAAAAAACTAGTAAATATTTCCTATCTTGATCTGAATAAAAAGACGCAGATCATCACGCCGACGCTGAAAGGAGAGCTGGTTTGCGGTATCGTGCGGTATTCCATCCCCGCGATGTTAAGTCCGAAACTTACGGCAAGCTGGGAAAAAGGTCTCACCGGCGTGTCCGATGGCGGAATCAGCGAAAATGAATATATGGACAAACTGACCGGCTTTGTTAAAAATCAGGTAGGAAAGGTTAAGCAAACTAACAATATTGCGCAGCTTCGTTCCTATTACCAGGTTGCAGCCGTATACTATAAGAATAAGAAAAAAGGAGAAAAGTAAAATGGCTCAGGAAATTACAATCAAACAATTATTTGAAGATCATCTTTCCCTTGCATGGGAGCAAATTGCAGCATATGAATATCCATATGAAGTGCTTGCGGACATCGGAGATATCATAAAAAAGATTGGAGCCGCTCTGCCGGCAGACCGCTTTGAAAAGCGCGAAGGAGATATCTGGGTGGCAAAAAATGCGACAGTTGCGCCGACCGCCTGCCTGAATGGACCTCTTATCATTGATGAGGAAGCGGAGATCCGCCATTGTGCGTTTATCCGTGGTAATGTGATCGTGGGAAAAGGAGCTGTCGTCGGCAATTCGACCGAACTTAAAAATGTGATTCTTTTTGATGGCGTTCAGGTGCCACATTACAATTATGTAGGCGACTCCATTTTGGGGTATAAATCACATATGGGGGCCGGTTCGATCACTTCCAATGTAAAATCCGACAAAACATTGGTGGAGATCCGCGTAGGAGACAAGAAAATCCCTACCGGACGCAAAAAAGTGGGTGCCATTCTGGGAAGTTTTGTGGAAGTAGGCTGTGGCAGCATTTTGAATCCGGGAACGGTCATCGGAAGCCATTCCAATGTATACCCATTGTCCTCCGTCCGCGGTTATGTTCCGGGCAGAAGCATTTATAAAAACCAGAACGAAGTGATAAAAAAACACGAATAAAAAATTTTTGTGCCAACGAATCCTCGGGGAGGTTGACATTTATTGAAAAATATTGTACACTTTTGTAAGAATGTGACGCAAAAAGAAAGGAGATTCTATCGACATGATTTATTCACAAGAAGTAGAAAACATGTGCCCGGTTGCTCAGGGTGTTAATCACGGTTGTGCCCCAATTCCAGAAGAAGCAAAATGGGTAAAAGCAAAAGAAGTAAAAGATATTTCCGGTTTTACACATGGTGTAGGCTGGTGTGCTCCACAGCAGGGAGCTTGTAAACTTACCTTGAATGTAAAAGAAGGTATTATCCAGGAAGCTTTGGTAGAGACGATCGGATGTTCCGGTATGACTCATTCCGCAGCTATGGCAGCTGAGATTCTTCCGGGACGTACTGTGATGGAAGCATTGAATACCGACCTTGTATGTGATGCCATCAATACAGCAATGAGAGAACTGTTCCTTCAGATCGTTTACGGACGTTCCCAGAGTGCTTTCTCGGAAGACGGACTGGCAATCGGAGCAGGATTGGAAGATCTTGGAAAAGGACTTCGTTCCCAGGTTGGTACCATGTATGGTACATTGAAAAAAGGACCTCGCTATCTTGAGATGGCAGAAGGTTATGTAACTGCAATCGCTCTCGATGAAAATGATTTGATTATCGGTTATAAATTCGTTAGCCTTGGTAAGATGACTGACTTCATCAAAAAAGGCGATGACCCGAATACAGCTTACGAAAAAGCATGTGGTCAGTATGGACGTGTTGACGATGCTGTGAAACTCATCGACCCAAGAACCGATGAAGAAGTTGCAAAATAATATAAGGAGGTAACGAAATAATGGCTTTATTTGAATCATATGAAAGAAGAATTGATAAAATCAATAGCGTATTGAATGAGTACGGTATCTCCTCCATTGAAGAGGCTGAGAAAATCACAAAAGATGCTGGCTTAAATGTATACGACCAGATTAAAGGCATTCAGCCAATTTGTTTTGAAAACGCTTGCTGGGCTTACACAGTAGGAGCAGCAATTGCAATTAAAAAAGGATGTAGAAGAGCAGCAGACGCTGCCGCTGCCATCGGAGAAGGCCTTCAGGCTTTCTGTATCCCGGGTTCTGTTGCAGACACACGTAAAGTAGGTCTTGGACATGGTAACCTTGGTAAAATGCTTCTTGAGGAAGAGACAGAGTGCTTCTGTTTCCTCGCAGGACATGAGTCATTCGCAGCAGCAGAAGGAGCTATCGGTATCGCTGAGAAAGCGAACAAAGTTCGTAAAAAACCTCTCCGCGTTATCCTGAACGGTCTTGGAAAAGATGCTGCACAGATCATTTCCCGTATCAACGGATTTACTTTTGTTGAGACAGAGTATGATCCATATACAAACACAGTAAAAGAAATCGAAAGAATCTCTTACTCCGATGGACTTCGTTCCAAAGTAAACTGCTATGGTGCGAACGATGTTCAGGAAGGTGTTGCCATCATGCACAAAGAGGGCGTAGACGTATCTATCACAGGTAACTCTACAAATCCTACACGTTTCCAGCATCCGGTAGCAGGTACTTATAAGAAAGAATGCCTTGAGCAGGGCAAGAAATACTTTTCTGTAGCATCCGGTGGTGGTACAGGACGTACACTTCATCCGGATAACATGGCTGCAGGCCCGGCTTCTTACGGTATGACAGATACTCTCGGACGTATGCACAGTGATGCACAGTTTGCAGGATCTTCTTCTGTACCGGCCCACGTAGAAATGATGGGACTTATCGGTGCAGGAAACAACCCTATGGTTGGTATGACAGTTGCAGTAGCTGTATCCATTCAGGAAGCTGCTGATAACGGCAAATTCTAATTTGGCTTATAAGTAAATTGATATATTTAGAAATGAAAACAGGATCTGCTTTTGGGCAGGTCCTGTTTTTGCAAATTAATTATTATATGGTTAAAAGGTTTTCCAGCAGTATTTCTTTAGAAATTCGCTTATAACTGCGAGATCTTCACCCTCATAATAAGCTACAAGTTTCTTTTTGAATTCCGGAACATGTTTTTCCGGTATGACCAAGAAACCTTGTCCATGGGCGATAAGATAGTGATTTGCAAAGATCACAGAGGCTCGTTTATTGCCATCGATAAATACTTGAGTTTTCATACAGTACATACAAAGTTTGATGGCTGTATCAATTTCAGTTGTTTCAGATTCAAGAATCTCTGTAATATTTTCTTTTACGATGGATTCTATTGGGATAGGTGGTTTATACGAACTGCCCCCAATTGTAACCGGCACACCCCGGATTCGGTCTCCATCGGTAAAGAACCCCTCATTCACTAGTTTTGCGATATGACATAACAAATAATAATCAGTTTTGGCTTGAATTACATCAGAATCCAAAATAAATTCCCAGGCATGTTTTAAATTTAGTATTTTTTGAATATCATTTGCTGTCATGCCAGTTACAGTTCCGTTATCAATAATATTCTCCGTCTGTGGAAAGGAGGTTGCCACACCTTCCAATACAGCCTGATCATATATATTTGCTTTCATATTTGCGCGGGCAAAGTCTAAATTTTGAAGGATGCGTTTATCTAATTCTGTTGATTTGTATCCTAATTCTGCCAGCTTTTTTTCTATTTTACGTAAATTTTTTCTTAGTTCCTTTAACTCCTTTGCATTGCGCAGCAAAAGTTGATATAGATCGTCAGAGTAAACATCGACATAGGTTGACGTCAATCGGCTGCCTACTCTTTTTCGGATATAAAGATATTTACCACTTTTGTTTTCTTTTATTTCAGGATTGCCATCATAGGGAATTAAGTTAATTCTGGCTTGGCAATCCGCTTTTTCCTGTAACAATGTTTGGATTTCATTTAATGCATTCATGTTTTTCCTCCTTGCTAAGGGAATCTTTTTCTATATAGTAACTTAAAAGTTGTTTAAAAGTCAATATGTTTTAGGGAACTTTTTTAGAAAAATAAGCAAGAAAAGTTCCCTAAAATTTATATGCAGAAAACTATTTTTATAAAAAGTTTGATGGAATGGAAGGCAAAAACCAGTTGCAAAATTCCCCCAATACACATATAATAAGATAGAATACTTATTTCTCTCCGGGTGGCAGCTGCCCTTGGAGGATGATTAGAAAAAGCGAGGTAATGATATGTGCGGAATCGTTGGATTTGTAGGTAAACAGCAGGCGGCGCCGATCCTTTTGGATGGATTGTCAAAGTTGGAATATCGTGGATATGACTCAGCAGGAATTGCTGTTCGGGATAATAAACAGGAAGTGAAAGTAGTAAAGGCGAAGGGACGTTTGAAAGGGTTGATGGAAAAGACAGATAACGGACGTGCCCTTAAGGGAGATTGTGGCATCGGACATACGAGATGGGCGACACATGGCGAACCATCGGAGGTAAATGCACATCCACATGTAAGTGATGACGGAAATGTAGTGGGTGTTCACAATGGAATTATTGAAAATTACCAGGAATTAAAGGCGAAGCTTTTGAAAAAAGGATATAGTTTTTATTCTTCGACGGATACCGAAGTGGCAGTGAAACTGGTGGACTATTATTATAAAAAATATGAGCATACACCGGTGGATGCGATTAACCATGCGATGGTGCGTATTCGTGGTTCTTACGCATTGGCATTGATGTTTGAAGAATATCCGGAAGAAATTTATGTGGCGCGAAAAGACAGCCCGATGATCATCGGAGTGGCAGACGGAGATTGTTTTGTTGCCTCCGATGTGCCGGCAATTCTTAAGTATACAAGAAGTGTCTACTATATTGGAAATATGGAGATTGGAAGATTGGTGGATGGAAAAGCGACCTTTTACAATCTGGATGGCGATGAGATTCAAAAAGAACTTGTAGAGATCAAATGGGATGCGGAAGCAGCAGAAAAGGGCGGCTTTGAGCATTTTATGATGAAAGAGATCCACGAGCAGCCAAAAGCAATTTTGGATACGATGAATTCGAAGATCAAAGAGGGGAAAATTGATTTGTCGGATGTGGGATTAAGCGAGGAAGATATAAAAAAGATTACGCAGATTTACATCGTGGCATGTGGTTCTGCTTATCATACCGGTGTAGTAACGCAGTATGTGATGGAAGATCTTGCAAGAGTACCGGTCCGTGTGGAATTGGCATCGGAATTCCGGTATCGCAATCCGATTTTGCAGCCGACCGATCTTGTGATCGTGGTCAGCCAGTCTGGTGAGACGGCAGATACATTGGCAGGACTTCGCCTGGCAAAAGAGCAGGGCGTAAAGACACTTGGTATTGTAAATGTCGTTGGTTCCTCGATTGCAAGAGAAGCAGACAATGTCTTTTATACCATGGCAGGTCCTGAGATTTCTGTGGCTACGACAAAAGCCTATAGTGCTCAGTTGATCGCCGGATATCTGCTGGCTGTCGAATTTGCACGCGTGCGTGAAAAGATATCGAAAGAACAGTACGATGCGCTCTTGACAGAGATGCAGACCCTGCCGGAGAAGATCAATAAGATCATTGAAGATAAAGAGCGGATTCAATGGTTTGCCGCAAAGCAGGCAAATGCGCGTGATATTTTCTTTGTTGGACGTGGTATCGATTATGCCATTTGTCTGGAAGGAAGTTTGAAATTAAAAGAAATCAGCTATATTCATTCGGAAGCATATGCGGCAGGCGAATTGAAACATGGTACGATCAGTTTGATCGAGGACAATATATTGGTAATTGGTTCATTGACGCAGGATAATCTGTATGAGAAGACAATCAGTAACATGGTAGAATGTAAGAGCCGTGGCGCATCCTTGATGGGGCTTACAAATTTTGGCAATTACTCCATCGAAGACACCGCAGATTTTGTTGTATATGTGCCAAAGACAGATCCGCATTTTGCGGCAAGTCTTGCTGTGATTCCATTGCAGCTGCTTGGATATTATGTATCGGTGGCGCGCGGACTGGATGTAGATAAGCCGAGAAATCTGGCAAAAAGTGTAACGGTAGAATGATGCGAAAGGAAAGAAACGATGGGAAAGATCAAAGTACAGAAAAATGTCGGCGGCATTGAAGGCCTCTGTGTGATCGAACCAAAAGTATTTGGCGACAGCCGCGGATATTTTGTAGAGACGTATAATAAAAATGATATGCTGGAAGAAGGACTTGATTTGGAATTTGTGCAGGACAATCAATCTTCTTCTTCGAAAGGAGTTCTCCGCGGATTGCATTTTCAGAAACAGTATCCGCAGGGAAAACTTGTGCGTGTCACCAGAGGACGCGTGTTTGATGTGGCTGTCGATCTTCGTAAGGAAAGCAAGACTTACGGAAAATGGTTTGGTGTGGAATTGAGCGCTGACAATTTTAAACAGTTTTATATTCCGAAAGGATTTGCACATGGATTTTTGGTGTTGTCAGAGCAGGCAGAGTTTTGTTATAAATGCACCGACTTTTATCATCCGGATGATGAGGGCGGTCTGGCATGGAATGACCCGGAGATCGGTGTAGAATGGCCGGAATTGACCGGAGAATATAACGGAACGGCTTCAAACGAAGGGTATGCCCTTGCAGATGGTACGCCATTGAATCTCAGTGACAAAGATAAGCTGTGGCTCGGCATCAAGGATACCTTTGCATTTTAGAAAGATCAGAGAAGCGGCGAAAATAATGAAGCCAGTAATACCGTCATAATCCCGGTGACGGCGATGGCAAGACTGCTCATAGCACCTTCGATTTCGCCGAGTTCCATCGCTTTGGCGGTTCCGATCGCATGGGAAGAAGAGCCAAGGGCGAGACCTTTTGCAATCGGGTGTGTGATGCGGAAAATCTTGCAGATGAGTTCACCAAAGATATTGCCAAGCACTCCGGTAACAACGATCACAGCTACCGTGATCGTCACATAGCCGCCAAGTTCCTCGGAAACGCCCATTCCGATCGCGGTAGTGATCGATTTTGGCAAAAGTGTTACATATTCTTTGTGTGACAGGTGCAGGATCTTAGCCAGTACAAATACGGTGCAGAGGCTTGTGAGAACGCCGGCGGTAATCCCGAGGAGAATGGCCTTTAAATTGTTTTTCAAAAGCTGCCATTGCTCGTAGAGCGGGATGGCGAGACAAACGGTCGCCGGGGTCAAAAACCAGCTGAGATAGACGGCACCTTGATTGTAGGCGTCATAGTCGATGTTGGCGACAATCAGCACAACGATCGTTAAACAGATCGATATCAGTAAGGGGTTAAAGATCCCTAACTTAAATTTTTTCTTTAAAACCATGCCGAGGAGATAGGCGAGCAGACTGATCGTCACTCCGGCAAAAAGGGAAGTGTCAAAAAAATCATTCATTGGTAGATGCCTTCTTTCTATCTTTATGCAGAATCCATTGTGTACAGCGTCCGGTTACGATCATGACGGTGATCAGAGCGGCGACGGTAATAATACTGACCGGAACCAAAACCGGCTGTAAAATATGCCAGGAGGCCATCAGACCAACGCCGGCCGGGATAAACATAACAGGCATGATCTCAATGAGAAATGTACCGGCTTCCTTCACGGAAGAAAGCGGAATAAATCCTGATAATAAGCCGATCAGCAGGATCACCATTCCATATATACTGGCAGGAATCGGAAAGGGAAGCAGAAATTTCAGTGCTTCGCCGGCAAAAGAAATGCCAAGAATAATTAAAAATTGTTTTACAAATTTCAAAAAAATCGCTTCTTTCTAAAAAATTATCAATAAGTCTTGCTGTTCACTAACTTTACTCATTATATACGCATTATATCCGAGTGTCAAATAAAAAAATCATAAAAATTCTTAGTATTTCTTGACATTTTCCGAGGTAAAATTTACAATGAAAAAAGTGACAAAAGACAGTTAGAATGGAGGACCCAAGTGATCGATTCATTAGTAGAAAAGTTAGAGAAAAAGGTAGTGTTGGCAGATGGCGCCATGGGGACCTATTTCAGCCAGAAATATATGACAGAGATGGAGGCAGAAGAAGCCAATATCGCAACCCCGGAGCGAATCATCGCCATTCATAAAGAATATATTGAGGCCGGAGCAGAACTGATCCGAACCAATACATTTGCCGTAAACCACGGATTATTTGCCGAGGCAGAAAGACGAAAAGAAGTGATCGAAGCGGCAGTTGCCAATGCAAGAGAAGCGGTACGCCAGAGCAGAAAAGAAGTCGTGGTCGCTGCGTCAGTGGGACCGATCCGTCAGTCAGCCGAAGAGGAAGATGGAGAAATTTGGAAAGAATATGCACAGATGCTGGATGTATTTTATACTCTCGGGATTCGTGTTTTTTTGTTTGAAACATTTTCGGAGCTTCGCTGGCTTCCGAAATTGGCAAAATATTGTAAAAATAAGGAAGAACAGACGGTGGTCATTGCCGAACTGGCACTGAATCCGATGGGATATACACAGCATGGTTTTGGAATGACAGAGGTTCTGCAGGAACTGACATCCGATGAGAATTTTGATATCGTAGGATTTAACTGCGGAGTCGGTGCACTTCACATGAAAAAACTTTTGCAAAGCCGGAAATTTCCAAAAGAATTTTTATTGAGTGTATTTCCCAATGCCGGATATCAGCAGGAGATGCAGGGAAGAACTCTGGTGTTCCATGATACCGCTTACTATGCAGGGCAGATGAAAGAGATTTTGGCACTGGGAGCCAATCTTGTCGGAGGATGCTGCGGAACGACTCCGGGGCATATCCGTGCCTTGAAAAAAGTGGTGCAGAACCAGGAGCAGGTGCGGCCTAAGAAACTGGCCAAAGAAAATGAAAATTTGGATGAGGTGAAAGACAATCCGACGCCGTTTATCCGTAAACTGCGCGGTGGGAAAAAAGTATTTGTCGTGGAACTGGATGCGCCGTTTGATGCTTCGAGTGATAAATTCCGCAAAGGAGTATGTGCCCTGCAGGAAAACGGAGTGGACATTATTACCGTTTCGGATTCTCCGATGGCTCGCGCGAGAGCAGATGCTTCCCTTCTTGCCGTATATGCAAAAAAATGCGCAGATGTGGAGATTATGCCGCATGTGGCGATGAGGGACCGCAACCTGATCGGACTGCGTTCGGAGATCTTGGGAGCGCATGTGAATGGAATCCGCGATTTTCTTGTGATTACGGGAGATCCGGTCGGAAGCAATGACCGCGGAAAGATTACCGGTGTATTTGACGTAAACTCCATTCGCTTTATGGAATATCTGAAACATATGAATGAAGAAGTATTGCAGGAAGAGCCGGTTTATTATGGCGGTGCGCTGAATTATGCGGGAGTCAATCCCGCAGCGATCGCGGGCAGGATGAAAAAGAAAATGGAAGCCGGATGTGAGTACTTTTTGACACAGCCGATCTTTACGGAGGAAGACATTGACCGCATCCGGGAATTAAAAGAAATGACAGGAGCAAGAATCCTTTGTGGAATCATGCCACTTGTAAGCTACCGCAATGCAATGTTTATGAAAAATGAGATGCCGGGGATCCATGTATCCGACGAGATTGTAAGCCGGTACCAGCCGGATATGTCGAAACAGGATGCCGAGGAAGTGGCCGTGAAGATTTCCCTGAAAGTAGCAGAACAGCTGCTGGAAGTGGCAGATGGTTTTTATCTCATGACACCATTCCACCGGGTGGCACTTGTAAACCGTATTATAGATGGAATTCGTAAACTGCTTGGATAAAAGCAGGGATCAAATATCATTATATTCTAACTCAAGCAGTCGAAAGACTGCTTTTTTCATGTCCGGATGTGCGTGATAGGCGTCCAAAAGCATCCGTTCTTCTTTTGTCAAAATCGATGCAGCGTCTGGATCCTTAGATGGAGCAGGACAGTAGCCGAACGTCTCAAGTATATTTTCAATATGATAATAGCCGCACAAGGTCATCAATGTGTCAGCATTGGGCTGACTGTTTCCATTTTCCCAGCCATAGATCGTTTTTGATTTTGCCGGAATATTTTGGGCATTCAAATAGTCGCTCACTTCGTCGACGGAGAGGTTGTTCAGCTTCCGGTAATAACGCAGTGCGCGTGCAATGTTAGGGTTCTTCATAAGATTTGTAAAACCTCCAATTCACGATATCTAATACCATCATAAAGAATGACGACATACGTGTCAAGAAGAAAAAAAGAGAAAAAGGGAAAAATAAATTGACATTATGACTTGCAAAGAATAAAATAAAAATAGTACGACAAAATTCTTAAAAAGCGAGAATGAGGGGACGAAGGATATGAAAATGACAAAGAAGATTTATTGTTATATGAAAATACATCAGATCGACATACAGAAAGTTTCAAAAGAAACCGGAATTGACCGGAAAATCTTTCAAAAGCAGCCGGTTCGGCCGTTAAACGCTACGGAACTTTGTGAAGTGTGTGCGTATCTAAAAATTCAGCCGGAGGAGATTGCAAAAGATGATACATTGTTCTGAGTCGCAGCTGTATTGGTGCGAAGAGTGTAAGATTCCGCTGTATGAGCCGGTGTGTGGGTGCTGTGGAGCAAAAGGAAGACGATTTGTAAAAGATGTGCGCGTGGTATTTCCGGAAGAAAAAGTGCTTCTTGAGATTCTGCTGGGATTGAAGGCGGGAGAATTAAACGAGAAATCCTTATGGAATGCGGCCGGAAATGTATATTATCTCGACGGAGTCCGCATGCCATTGTCCATTCAGCGGCTGCGGGAAATGGACGCCGGGAAGATCCGGAAAACATATGATGAAAACAGGAAAAATATGGATGACACCTTTTTCAAACAGATGATAGAACGGTTTGTAAAGGCAAATGCCAACCGATATCAGGAGATTTCGCAGGAAGCCCTGTCTTACATCTGGGAGGAAACGCAGGGAATGGAAATCGGCGATATGTTTGTCTCGTTCAGCGGAGGAAAGGACTCGACGGTGGTGGCAGATCTTTGCAAGCGTGCGCTGGACGGACCGGGAAAGAAAATCCTTCATATTTTTGGGGACACGACATTGGAATTTCCGATGACAGAACAATATGTCGCGCAGTATAAAAAGGAAAATCCGAAGACGCCGATGATCTCATCCCGTAATAAAGAGAAGAATTTTGAAGAACTTTGTGAGATCGTAGGGCCGCCAAGCCGGGTCATGCGCTGGTGCTGTACGATATTTAAGACCGGTGCGATCAATCAGAAGATATCGGCTTTGTTCCGCGGGAAAAAGCGGATCGTAGCTTTTCAGGGAATCCGTCACAGCGAGTCGGCGAGCCGCAGTAAATATGAAAGAACGAGTACCAATTCCAAGATTGCGAAGCAGTTGACCTTGTGCCCGATCATCGAGTGGTTTGATTTTGATGTGTGGCTGTATCTGATGACGACGGGTATCGCTTTCAATTCGGCGTACCGCCTTGGTTATGCGCGCGTGGGATGTTATTGCTGTCCAAACAACAGCCTGTGGTCTGAATTTTTATCCAGCATTTTTATCCCGGATAAATATAATGATTTCCAAAATCTGTTAATTGATTTTGCAAAAAAGGTGGGAAAAAAAGATGCCGAAGTGTATGTGAAAGAAGGAAAATGGAAGGCGAGACAGGGAGGAAACGGGTTAGACTATGCACGAAAATCCATCGTTTCTTATGAACCTTGTGTAAAAGAAGAAAATGCTTTCAATTACGACTTGACCAGGCCGATTACGGAAGAGCTGTATGAATTGTTTAAGCCATTTGGCACATATCAGCCGGAACTTGGCAATAAAAGGCTGGGAGAAGCTTATTTTACGGATGCAGATAACAATGTCGTCCTTGTATTGCAGGGAAGACCGGGGCAGACGCGGTGTAAGGTCATTGTACATAGAGAGGCTGCCTTTCACGTAAAGGGAATGTCGAAAGTCCGTGAAAAGATTGACTGCCAGATCACAAAATATCAAATGTGCATGGGATGCAAGGCTTGTGAGAGTGTATGTCGGTTTAATGCGATCATGGTTAAGGAGATGCCGGATAAATCGACATCTTATACCATTAATGAAGCGAAATGTGTAAAATGTACCGAGTGTGTCAGTCATTTTTCCGTGGGATGTTATATGCGGAAAGTGCTGACAATCAAGCGGGAAGATAAGGAAGGAACAACGAATGCGTAAATATCGTTTAAAAGGACATGGTGGATTTTTTATGCGCGAAGGCTGGTTTGCCAAAGGTATGACAGAAGTGTCGGAAAATCCGCGTTTATTTACAAAGGAAAATTATTCGGGAGCCGATGCTCTGGGAGTCGGAAGTGCGATGGCAAAGGCGATCCGGTACTGGATGGGCGTATGCGGTCTGATCAAAGAAGTCAGAGGAACCGGAACCGTTCTTACCGAGATGGGACAATTGATCGCCGGGGAAGATCTGTACCTGGAGGATCTGTTTTCCGTCTGGCTTCTGCATATCCATGCCGCATCCAGCGCGGAAAAGGCGACAATATGGTATTTGTTTTTTGAAACAATGCCACTGGGAGAATTTACCAGAGAACAGATGCAGGAAAAATTATACGAGGAACTGCTTCGATACAGTGGAGAGAGCGAAGTTTCCGAACGTTCCTTTACAGACGACTGCAATACTTTTTTGCAGATGTACGTGGATTCGAAAGAAGAGAAGGAAGATCCGGAAGATAAAAAACGCAGTGTGTTCGCCAGACTTCGTCTGATTCAGCCAAATTACCGGGGATACCGCAGAGAGCGTATCGTGCCGGAAAGACTTCCGAAAGAAATCGTTCTTTTGGTGCTGCGCCGGAAAATTCGTGGGAAGCAGGGAGAAAGTATTGAAAATCTGCTGACGTGTGAAAACGGTCCGGGAAAATTATTGTCATTGGACCGCATTCTGTTCAATGAATATTTGGATGAATTGGAAAATGATGGATGTTTACGGATCAACCGTACCGCAGGATTAGACATGGTATATCTTTCGGAGGAAGTGCCGGAAGAATTGGAGATCATACAGCAGTATTACGAAAAAAGACAGGAACAGAGTACCCGGGGGAGGACAGTATGAAATTAAAGGAAGTAATCCGAATTGATGAAAAATTTCAGCATTCGATCAATCTGAAACTGGATCAGATGCGGAAAGAGCCAATTGAAAATTATATTCCGACACAGGCTTCTATGAAGATTCTTTGTGAATATCTGGAAGAATTAACCGGAAAGAAAAAAGAGGCATCCACGATGCTGATCGGTCCCTATGGAAAGGGAAAATCCCATCTGCTTCTCGTCTTGATGTATCTGCTGAACCCATTTGATGAGAAATTGAGTACGCATCTGGTGGAGCACTTTAGGCAGGCAGAGGAAAAAACAGGAAAAAACATACAGGAATATATGGAGCGGGGAAAGAAATATCTGCCGGTGGTTGTGTCTTTTGGCAGCGAGTCCCTGGAACAGTCCTATCGAAGAGGACTGCTAGGTGCTTTAAAGCGATTTGGGCTGGAAGACTGCATTCCGGACAGCTATTATACGGAAGCGGTTCACACGATACAGACATGGAAAAGAGAGTATCCGGAAACGTATGAAAAGTTTTTGGGAAAAATCGGAAAGAGTAAGGCGCGGTCATTTGTAAAAGAACTGCAGGAAGAAAAGGAATTGACGATGCGGCGGTTTCAGGAAATTTATCCATCCTTGACAGCCGGAAGTCAGTTTATGCCAATGATTCAGACCGATATTGCTACGTTGTACGAGGAAATTCTTGCACGGATCTGTCGGAAACCCTATCACTACGCGGGAATGGTAGTCATTTTTGATGAATTCAGCAAGTTTATGGAGAGCGAGACGAAGGAAAGTGTTTCCAAAGATATGAATCTGGTGCAGCAGATGTGTGAGCTGGCGAACCAGTCGTCGGATGCTGCGCGGATGATTCAGATTTTCGTGGCACACAAGAGTATCAAAGAGTATAGCGGATATTTGTCCCAAGAGGTGATCAATACGTTTACCGGCGTAGAAGGACGGCTTTCCGAGCGATATTTTGTTACGACGCAAAAGGACAATTACGAATTGATCAAGAATATGATCCGGAAGGAATCATTTGAGAAAATTCCGCTGGACTGGAAGGAAATTGCTTCGGCAAATTACGGCGCAGCCGGTTTTGACCGGGATTTTACGAAGGAAGAATTTGAAGAGATCATTGTGAAGGGATGTTATCCAATGCACCCTTTAACGACGTTTCTCCTTTTAAAAGTCAGTGAACGTGTAGGCCAGAATGAGAGGTCGCTTGTGACATTTCTCGCCGGAAACGAAAAAGGAACATTGTCAGATTATGTAAGTTCCGAGCGGGATGCGAAACAGTGCATGACACCGGGCAGAGTGTTTGATTATTTTTCGCCATTGTTAAAGCGGGATCTCTGGAACCGTCGAAGTCATCTGGAGTGGAGCAAGGCGATGATGGTACTCGAAAAAGACCTGACAGAAGAAGAGGCAGAAATCGTGAAAACCATCTGTCTGATGCGGATCGTCGGTCTTTCTGAGAAAATGGAGGCGACGGCACAGACGCTTGCGCTGGCAACCGGGCGAAAATTAAATGAGGTAAAAGAGAGCCTGCAGACACTCGAAAAAAAAGAAGCCGTGCTGTTTCGCGATAAATTGAATTCGTATGTACTGCGCCAGAAGATCGATGTGGATCTGGAGGAAAAACTGGCACAATGCGAGCAGGAGATCACGAATTTTTCGTTGACGAAAGAATTGGATCACGTGATGGGACATCGTTATGAACTGCCAAAAAAATACAATCATGTTCATGGGATGACTCGTTTTTTCGATACCGTTTTTATGGAGACAGAGCGTTTTTTGGAACTGAAATCTACGGACGGTCTGTATGAAGAAGCTCAGGGCGGGGCATTTGCAGATGGAAAGATTCTTTTGCTCATTGACCCTTATGTCAAATATAAAAAAAGTGTGAAACAACATCTCAATGCGCTGAAAGACGATAAATTGGTAGTGATCTATCCGGAAAAACCATTTGAGGCGGAAGGGCTGCTGCGCCGGATCCGAGGCATCCGCATGATTCTTCAGCAGGAAGACTATCTGAACCACGACGATGTGCTTGTGGAAGAACTTTTGATGATGGAAGAAGACTGCTTGTATAAGCTCAATTGGATGTTTGAGACGCATTTTGTACCCGGACGGGCAAACTGCAACGTATTTACCAATAACAAAAACAAATCCCTTACGTTTAACCAGCTTCTGAGCGAAATCTGCGAGCAGTGTTATGGAAAGGTGCCAAGAATCAACCATGAGCTGATCAATCGCCGTTTCGTGTCGGCGCAGATCAAAAAAGCACGAAAAGAAGTGGTCCGCTGTATTCTTGAACGAGGGGATCTGTATGAAATGGCAGAAGGAAACAGTGCCGAGGCGACGATCTGTCGTGCCACGTTATTTCACACCGGTATTATGACAGGTGACTGTAAACCCGGTGTCAATCACATGCTGTCTGTCATCTATAACACAATGTTTGAAGCGGCGGGGAAACGGGTGCCAATGACATCGCTGTATGAAAAACTACGGGGAACGGAGATTGGACTTCGCGAAGGGGTGGTGCCGATTTACCTTGCTCATTGTATCATCGGCTGGGGAATCAGCGCTGTTTTCTATGAGGGAAAGAAGGAAATCCCATTTCAGGCAGAAACGGTGGAACTTGTCAATGAGAATCCGGAAAAATATGATCTGTATATAGAACGGGGCAGCTTTAAAAAAGAAGATTATTTAAAGAAACTGGAAAAAGTTTTTCCCCTTCCAAAGGAATATCAAAATCCGGGACAACCGTCTACCAGGTTGGAAAAAATCGTAAATGGACTGCAATACTGGTTTACCCATCTGCCGGCTTCCAGCCGCATGGCGACTTATCCGGAAGAAATAAATGAAAAATTGTGTAAACTGCTTTCACATAACGATGAAAACCCAAGGGAGCTTATATTTGAAAAATTACCGTTTTTGATCCCGCAAAAGAAAACCAACATTAATTATGTCCTCTTTTGTAAAAAATTGGTACAGGCAAAGCAGGAGATCGATTCCTTTTATGAAAATCTGATGGGGGAACTTCGTCAGGTTACCATGACCTGCCTGGAAGTCACTGACGAGACAATCAAGCCGGCACTGAAAGAATGGGCGCGAAAGAAACGCACGCAGACAAAGACCAGCGTTTTATCTGTGTCAGCGGCTTCGTTGTTAGAATATATGCTGTCACTGTCGGAGGAGTCGGAAGAGGAAGTGATCGCCGGGCTTGCTAAGCAGATCACAGGGAGATATCCGGAAGATTTTCGCCAGGATACGGTACAGGAATACAAAAAGGCATTGCAAAATATCTGTAAGGAATTGGAAAATGCTGCGGAGCAGACAGCACCGGAAGAAGCCTGTCATCTTATCTACACGGATCCACAGGGAATCCAGATGGATAAATACTTAAAAGCGGTTGAGACGGATTCTGTCATGGTATTTGCTAAGGCGGCGGTAGAAGAGGCGATTTCCGAATTTGGAGACAGTCTTGAAAAGGAACAGAAGGCAAAGATTTTGCTGGATTTATTGCAGCAGGAATTGGAGTGATCATTTGATATATCTGGATAATGCAGCGACGACATTTCCGAAGCCGAAGGAGGTGACGGATGTCTATACGCAGTGGGGATGTGAAATGCCGGTCAATGCCGGTAGAGGAAGTTACCGTCTGGCAGCACAGGCGGAGCAGCAGATACGGGAAACCCGTGGAAAACTGGCAAAATATGTTCATGCTCTTTCGGATGAGGATGTGTATTTTACGGCCTCGGCGACGATGGCGGCAAATGTGATCTTACAGGGATTTCCATGGAAAAAAGGGGATATTGTATTTGTGTCGCCTTACGAGCACAATGCGGTCATGCGCACGCTTCATGCAATGGAAGAGCAAAAGGGGATACAGATAAAAGTTCTTCCGGTTCAGTCAGACGGACAGATTGATCTGGAAAAAACAGGAAATCAATTCAAGGCAGAATCTCCTCGGCTTGTCTGTGTGACACAGGTAAGCAATGTGACAGGCTACCTGCTTCCCTATGCAGATGTTTTTCATTTGGCAAAACAAGCAGGGGCAATGACCTTTTTAGACAGCGCCCAGGGGCTTGGCATCTGTCCGGTTCATGTGATCGAAGAGGAAATTGATTTTCTGATCTTTGCCGGTCACAAAAATTTGTACGGAATGTTTGGAACCGGTGGTTTTGTCAATGTCAGCCGGTTTCCATTGCAGCCGCTATATTATGGCGGGACGGGAAGTGATTCGCGTAATCTGTCACTCCCGGAAAAAGGAAGCAGCCGTTTCGAAGTGGGAAGCCCGGATACGGCATCCATCGCGGCTTTGGGAAAGGCCATTGAACTGACCCAGCCTCGTGCCAAAGAAGATTTGCTGCATGAAAGGCAATTGTTGGAAAAACTTCGAGGCGGTCTTTCAAATATCGAAGGTGTAAGGATTTTGGGAGCACAGCCCCTGGAAAACAGTGCGGGAATCTTGTCGTTTGTCTGTGACAGATACCGGTCGGAGGAACTGGGAATGATCTTAGACGAAGATTTTGATATCGCAGTGCGGACCGGATATCATTGTGCACCACTTGTCCATGATCTTATCGGAAGCGTGGAGTATGGCGGTACGGTGCGGGTAAGCATGGGACGGTTTACGACCGAAACGGAAGTGCAGGCGTTGGTAGAAGCAGTAAAGGAACTAATGGAGGAATAGGATATGGGATTTCAGGATTTGGATCTTAAAATACGGTATCGGAGCAATGAAGATGATATTGCCGGTGATTTTTTGATTCCGGTATTGAAAGAGGCAAAAACATATAAAAGGTCTGTGGGATTTTTTTCAAGCAGTTCTCTGCAGGAATTATCGGTAGGAATTGAGGCATTGCAAAAAAACGGAGGACATATTCAGGTAATCTGTTCCCCGAGACTTTCGAATGAAGATATCGAAGCAATTGAGCTTGGGTACGAGGAAAGAGATAAGGTATTAGAAAATGCTCTGGCAAGAGAAAAAATTGAACCGGTGGAGGGATTTGAAACACAACGGCTGAATCTGGTTGCAAATCTGATCGTACAAGGTGTGATTGAGTTTAAACTGGCATTTACATTAAGTAAGAGCAATCAGGCTATTTATCATGAAAAAATAGCGGTGTTTGAAGATGAAGAGGGAAAAAGAATTGCCTTTGAAGGCTCAATGAATGATTCTTATAATGCTTTTTATGAAAATTTTGAATCCATTTCTGTTTATACGGAAGATAGTGCAAAAGAACATCTCGATGCAGTGATTCATGATTTTGATCAGTTGTGGAAGGATGATACCCAGAGGGTATGTGTAGTCGATTTTCCGCAGGTTGTGATTGATAAATTGAAATCCTATGCGAAAGAGGATTTGGAATTTACTGCAGATTATGAGCAGTTTATAAAAGATAAAAGTGTTATCCGGAAGAAAAAGGAAGGTGTGGTTCCGGAGGAAGTTTCTTTGCGGGAGTATCAGAAAGAAGCAATTCGAAAATGGGAAGAACAGTCATTTCGAGGGATATTTGACATGGCAACAGGAACCGGAAAAACATTTACCGGATTGGGAGCTCTTTGTCGGTTGAAGGAGACACTAAACGGAGTTTTAGCGGCGGTGATCGTATGTCCTTATACTCACCTTGTAGAGCAGTGGAAGGAAGATTTATTAGTGTTTGGGATAGAGCCGATCATTGCCTATGGAGATCCCAAATATAAAGATTATGAAAGTCGGTTAAGACAGGCAGTATTTCGATATAATCTGGGAACTAAAAAGTTTTTTTGTCTGCTTACGACAAAGGATACTTTTTGTAAAGATAAGGTGCAGAAGCAGTTAGAAAAAATAAAGAAAAACAGGCTTCTTATCGTGGATGAAGTACATAATATGGGGGCGGCGACGTATCGCAGATATTTGGATGAAACATTTGAATACCGCCTTGGTTTGTCGGCGACAATTGATCGGCACCACGATGAAGAAGGAACTCAGAGTTTATTTTCATATTTTGGGAAAAAATGCATTGAATATACGCTGGAGATGGCGATTGAAAATGGTTTTTTGACACATTACCGTTATTATCCGATTCCGGTTTATCTTACGGAGGATGAATTGGAGAGATACCGGGAGTTAAGTGAGAAAATAGAATCCGGAATGGTATTTGATAAAAACGGGAAACCAAAACTTACAGAATATGTAAAAAGTTTAATGATCAGCCGGGCAAGAGTAGTCGCGGGAGCGCAAAATAAAATACCGTTGCTGCTTGAGTATATGGAGAAATATAAAGAAGATAAACATATTTTGGTATATTGTGGCTCTACTAAGACCGAAGATACGGAATTGCAGGAAGAATGCCGGCAAATTGACCTGATCACAAAATGCCTGGCAAAAAAACTGCATATGAAAGTAGCAAGATTTACGTCAGGAGAAAATCGGAAAGAACGGCAGGTGCTGATTGAAAAATTTACGGAAGGGGAAGAAATCCAATCTTTGGTAGCAATCAAGTGCCTGGATGAAGGAGTAAATATACCGGCGATTAAAACCGCATTTATATTAGCAAGTACGATAAATCCGAAAGAATATATTCAGAGACGTGGTCGTGTGCTTAGGCTTTCTCCCGGAAAAGAATGTGCGGAGATTTATGATTTTATTACATTACCAAGAGAATTAGAAATCGTTTCCTTTTTAAATGAAAAGGAATTGAAATATGATAAATCCCTGATTCAGAGAGAATTACAGCGAATCGAAGATTTCCGAAGGCTGGCAGACAATTCTTATGAATCGATGGATGAAATTTTAGCCATTCGGGATGCTTATCAAATATATGAGGAGGGCGAGAAAGATGATGAATGAAGAACAAATTAATGAAAGTGTGATGAAGACGATTCGTTTTCGTATATTACAGATCGAAAAAAAGAATGCAAAGTCACATGAAAAGAAAGATGCAGATATGGTTTCTGAGATTGTAAAAATCATACAGTCAGAAGTGGATCGTACATTAGAAAAGTGAGGAGGAAGAGAATATGATTATTAAGAAAATGAAATTGCAGAATTTTCGTCAATATATTGACGACGAAATTAAATTTGCGGTAGATGAAGACAAAAACGTAACTGTTATCATGGGAGACAACGGAACAGGAAAGACAACGCTTGCACAGGCATTTCAATGGGCCTTATACGGGAAAACCAATTTTCAGATTCATGAATTGTTAAATCGTACTGTCAGGGAGAAAATGGGAACAGGAGAGAAAAAAGAGGTTTCAGTACTATTGGATATTATGTATAACAATACTGAGTATACCGTGAGACGTATTCAAGGGTATTTTAAAAATGCCAACCAGAAGATAGAAGAAAGACAGGGGAAATTTGTTGTTTCGAGGATTGATGATTCGGGAAATGTTCAGTATGTCCCGGAGTATCAGAAAGATTATATTGTAAAACAGTTTTTGCCAAAAGATCTGTCAAATTTTTTCTTCTTTGACGGAGAGAAAATTGAAGAAATGTCCAAGGAAATACAGAGTGGAAAAAGCTCGGATTTCCAAAATGCTGTATATAGTCTGGTAGGACTTACGGCTACGCAAAATACGATTGAACATTTGAAAAGTAATAAAAAATGCGTTGTCAAGGAGATTCAAAGAGAAATTGATAACAATTCAAAATCGGCAGAAAAAATGGAACAAAAGAATACACAGATTACAGAGCTGGATGAAAAAATACAGAATAATACAACAGAACTTGAAAAATTACAACAGGCAAGAACTAGGATGGAGGAAAAACGAAGAAGCAATAATAGACTGATTATTGATGGGCAGAAAGATATGCAGGTGAAAAAAGAGTATGCTGCACTTGAGAAGGACATTGCAAATCTGGAGAGGGAGAAGAACACGAAGACCAAAGATATGCTTCAGATGATTTCCAAAGAATTTTATTCGTTTTGTGTATACGGTGTGGCGAAAACGGCAGCCGGTTTGATCGAACAGGAGCAGACAGAAGAGATGGTAATTCCGGATCTTACAACGCGCACAATTGATGCTCTTTTAAAACGAGGAAAATGTCTCTGTGGAACGACATTATGTGAAAATCAACTGCCATATGAACAGGTGATGAAATTACGGGAGACCACTTACCCCAAAACAATTGCCTCATTAAAAGCAGATTACCAGACAAAACTGCGTGAAGCAAAACGTTATACGGATTTTGCAAAACATTGGAAAGAAAAATTAGAAAATTATGAAACCTGTGCAGCCCAATTAGAGGGGAAAATGACAGAGCGTGATGATAAACAGCAAAGGATGGCAGATACCTCCTCCGCAGAAAAGGCATTGCAGGAAAATAGAGAAATTGAGAGAGAACTTCCTAAGATCGACCAGCAGATTGGACGATTAAAGCAGCAGATCCAAGATGCGGAAACAAAAATACGAGTTCTGGAACAAGAAAAGGATTCCATGATTGTAAATAACGATGACGTTGTAAAGAACAGGATTTATATGGCATATGCCAAAGAATTGTATGAGTCATTAAGAAAAGAGTACAAAGAGAAAGAAGATTCTTATCGCATTAAATTGCAGAATCGTATGAATGAGATATTTGCATCCATATACGGTCAGAATATATCGATTACAATTGATTCACGCTATCGAATTACCGTTCGTATTGAAGAAGAATTGGCTTCTACGGATGAAGTAGAACGTAATACTGCCCAAGGATACGCACTGATTTTTACATTTATCTCGGCCATTATTGATCTGGCGAAGAAAAAGGTTAATGACGAGGCACTTACAGAAAATGAACTGATTGATGAAGAAAATGAAGGATATCCATTGGTTATGGATGCTCCGTTGTCGGCATTTGATAAGACCAGAATCGAAAAAATCTGTACCGAGATTCCTCGCATTGCCGACCAAGTCATTATATTTATTAAAGATACAGACGGAGAGGTGGCAGAGGAGCATATGCGCGATAAGATAGGATGCCGCTATATGATTGAACTGGTAAATGACAGTAAACTGCACTCAAGAATTGTGGAAAGGGGCTGAAAATGATGTTTGATCGAGAATACTATTTTTATGGAAAACATGCCGATATGGTAAGAAAATTAACGACAAATTGGAATGATAAGATTGGGGCATCTGTTTTTGAACGGAATCTGGATGTATATGAAATTGCACCGATTATCGGATGGATTTATAATCGAAAGGCAGAAGTAGAACGCGATGAAGATAACAAAACCCGTATTTTTCGAGATAAGATGCTGGATGACAGGCCGCAATTATTGTTTAATTATCGTAATTTAATGCTACTAAATGGAAAAAAATGGGATTCTGAAGAACGTATGGACATTGCTTTCCGTATGGATGACAAAGACAGAGAGCGCAAAGCTTATGATGAATTATACAATTCCTATGTACTTGGTGGTGTAGAAGTTTTGTACGAGAGAATTTTTGATAATGCATCAAAACCGGAAGAATATCTCATGAATTTTTATGAATTGCTGGAAGAATTAGAAGTAAGAATTTATGAAAAAGATTTTGGACTGGAGTGAGTTTGCTACACTTGACTGCTACATACTTTGTTTCCGCTTGGCAATTTTAAAAAAAACACGGTTTTCCGCTTGGCAAATTCGAAAAAAATCTGTTTTTTCGGTTGGCAAATTTGAAATAAATGCGGAATTGTAAATGCAAACCCCATTGACTTTTCCTTCCCCAATAGGTATAATCACAAGTAGGAAAATGACGAAAAAAGGGGACTATTACCTATGAATTATAAAACCACAGTATTTTTATCCATTGCGCTTGGGGCGGTGCTTCTGATCGCAGCGATTGCAGGAATGCGGTATATGAATCCGGCACCGGAAGGCTATCGCAGTAGTTTTGAGACGGCGAAAGAACAGGCGACGCCACAGCCGACGCAGACAGCGACACCAAAACCGACAGAAGAGCCGTTTACCGGATTTTATGATACGGAGGCGATGACGTTAAAAGAGCGGATTCATACGCCGGAAGGCTTCCATCGGGAAGAAGTGGAAACGGACAGCTTTGCAGCGTTTATGGAAAATTATGCATTGTATAAAGATGGAAAAAAAGTCAAGTTATATGATAAGACTTTGAAGCAGAATCAGGATGCGCATGTTGCAGTATTAAAAATGAAACTCGTAGAGGGCGATTTACAGCAGTGTGCCGATTCGATCATCCGCTTATATGCAGAATATTTTTATCAAAATAAAATGTATGATAAGATGAATTTCCATCTTGTCAACGGATTTGCGTGCGAGTTCAGCAAATGGGCTGAGGGCATGCGTGTATCGGTTTCCGGCTCTTCGACGACATGGACGCAGAGTGCGGCTGCCAATGACGACGAGACTGTGTTTGAAAAATATCTTCGTTTTGTTTTTGCATATGCCAGCACGATTTCATTGAGTGATGAGTCAAAGAAGATAAAGAAAGCAGAGATTCAGGCCGGAGATATCTTTGTACAGGGAGGAAGTCCCGGACATGCTGTTATGGTATTGGATGTGTGTACGGATGACAGCGGACGGAAAGCATTTTTGCTTGGACAGGGATTTATGCCGGCGCAGCAGTTTCATGTGTTAAAAAATCCGCTGCATGAAGACGATCCGTGGTATTATGTGGATGAACTTACCTATCCGCTCCAGACACCGGAGTATACGTTTGAAAAAGGAAGTCTCAAACGGCCGGAATGCATGCAATGATATTTTCGTAGAAAAGGTCTTGATTTTTTTTGAAAATGCGATATAATAAATAGTGCAAGTTCAAAATCCAAGAGAAAGGATGAGGGGCATGGTATTACTTGGAGTCGGCGTAGGTGTTGCGATTATAGCAGTGGTAATTGTTGTTGGGGCAGTTTCTGCGATTGTAGCTGCTGCAAAAGATTCATTAAAAGACGATGACGAGATGTAACGCCTGTTATTGATTTTGACTGGATGGAGGATAAGAGACGGGGTATGGCTCAGCTTGGCTAGAGCGCATCGTTCGGGACGATGAGGTCGCAGGTTCGAATCCTGTTACCCCGATGATTAGGAAGGAGAAGCTACGAAGCGGCAGATGTCACATCAGCTGCCGATTGGCTTCTCTTTTTGTAACACAAAGCCCGGGAAAGGAAGGATTGGGATATGATTTCAAAACGATGGATGCAGAGGGCATTTACGGTTGCGGTTGTCTGTGTCAGTTGTTCGATTTTTTTCTGTAGTGAGATCTGCCGTGCAAAGACGGCGGCGAAAACGACGAAAGTGCATACCTATAAAGAAGGATTTACCTATCAGAAACTGGATTCGGAAACGATCGCGCGGATGCGTGGAAAATCCTATAAAAAAGGAGCCAAAATTCCGCTTAGCAGGCTTCGTTACCTTCGGCTCCGCTACATTGATTTTGATGGAATGGAACAGGAAGGGGAGATGGTCGTTCATAAAAAGATTGCCAAACGGACATGCAAAGTGTTTTATGAATTGTACCGGATAAAATATCCGATTGCCGGAATGCAGCTGGTGGATGAATACGATGCGGACGATGAGGCGTCTATGGCAGCAAACAATACGTCTTCTTTTAATTACCGCAAGGTAGCAAATTCTTCCAAAATGTCCAAGCACAGCCAGGGACTTGCAATCGACATCAATCCAAGGATCAATCCTTATATTACGAAGTATGGCATTGCGCCGGCAAACAGTAAAGTGTACCGGAACAGAAATGTGGCGACATGCCGAGGCAAATACAGGGATTATATGATACACCGGGGAGACGAGGTATACCGTATTTTTAAAAAGAATGGTTTCTCCTGGGGCGGCGATTGGGAATATTCCAAAGATTACCAGCATTTTGAAAGATAAGAAGTCTTAGAAAGAAGGTGTATCCTTGTGGTAAAAGATCTTACCAAAGGAAACGTTCGACCGGTTTTGTGGAGCTTTACGATACCGATGTTTATCAGTGTTGTATTTCAGCAGTTATATAATATTGCGGACAGCGCGATCGCCGGCCGGTTTGCGGGAGAAGATGCGCTGGCGGCTGTCGGGGCGTCGTATCCGATTACAATGATCTTTATGGCAATTGCCATCGGCTGCAATGTCGGTTGTGCGGTCGTAATCTCGTCGTATTTTGGAGCCGGTGACATCCGACGGATGAAGACCGCCATATCTACGACATTGATTGCAAGTACTGTGCTTGCAGTGACTTTGACAATATTTGGATTATTGACATCTTCTTATTTGATGCAGATGATGAATACACCGCATAATATATTTGATGCGGGGGATATTTATCTTAAAATATATATCGGAGGCATGGTATTCCTTTTCTGCTACAATGTGGCGACCGGAATCTTTACGGCACTCGGAGATTCGAAAACACCGCTTTATTTTTTGATCGGTTCTTCCGTCGGAAATGTGGTGCTCGATTATCTGTTTGTGGCAGTGTTTCATTTCGGGGTATCCGGCGTCGGCTGGGCGACGTTTCTCGCACAGGGAATCACCGGCATTTTGGCAGTGATCACGCTGTTAAGGCGGGTGGCAAAACTGCCGACCGGGCATGGAAAAGTAATGCTGTATTCGAAATCCATGCTTCGCCGTATCGCAAAAATTGCGGTGCCGAGCATCTTACAGCAGAGTTTTGTCTCGGTAGGAAATATTTTTATCCAAAGCCTTGTAAATTCCTTTGGATCTGCAGTGATCGCCGGATATTCGGCGGCGATTAAGTTGAATACGTTTACGATCACATCCTTTTCGACGTTAGGAAATGCGCTGTCGAGTTTTTCTGCTCAAAATATCGGGGCGGCAAAAATAGACCGTGTGCGGAAAGGGTTTCGAGCAGGCATGATGCTTGCCTGGATCATTGCGGTACCGTTTTTTGTCTTATTTTTCTTTTTTGGAAATGAGATGCTTCGGATTTTTATGGAAAATCCGACCGGTGGAGCGATGAAAGCGGGGATGGAATTTTTGAAGATCGTATCGCCGTTTTATTTTATTATTTCATTAAAACTGCTGGCGGACGGATTGTTGCGTGGAAGCAGTGCGATGATCGGATTTATGGTTTCTACCTTTACCGATCTGATCCTTCGCGTGATTTTGGCTTATGTTTTTGCCGGCATATTTGGAAGTACCGGAATCTGGATGTCCTGGCCGGTTGGATGGAGTATATCAGCAATTATTTCGTTGTTGTTTTACCGATATACATGGAAACAATTATCAGTTGAAAGGAGATTAATAAAATGACAAAAATTGACATTATTTCAGGCTTTTTAGGAGCCGGAAAGACAACATTGATCAAAAAATTAATTGAAGAAGCATTTACAGGAGAAAAACTTGTATTAATTGAAAATGAATTTGGAGAAATCGGAATCGACGGAGGATTTTTGAAAGATTCCGGAATTAATATTACAGAGATGAATTCCGGCTGTATCTGCTGTTCCCTCGTAGGAGATTTTGGTACCGCATTGGCAGAAGTGCTTGAAAAATATGCGCCGGACCGTATCATCATCGAGCCATCAGGAGTTGGAAAACTTTCCGATGTCATCAAAGCCGTTCTCGGTGTGAAGGAAAAAGTGGCAGAGGACAGTGTGGTACTTAACAGCTTTACGACGGTTGCCGATGCAACAAAGTGCAAAATGTATATGAAGAACTTTGGCGAGTTTTACAATAACCAGGTAGAACATGCGGGAACCATCGTACTCAGCCGTACCGGCAATATGAAAGAAGACAAATTACAGGCGTGCATCGACCTGATCCGTACCCAGAATACAGAGGCATCGATTATTACGACTCCATGGGATCAAATCAATGGAAAACAGATTCTGGATGCCATGGAAAAGAAAAACGATCTCGTGAAAGAATTGCTTGAAGAAGAGGACGTTTGTCCGGAATGCGGACATCATCATGAGCATGGCGAAGAGTGTGACCACGACCACGAGCATCACCATCACCACGACCATGACCACAATCACGAGCATCACCATGACCACAATCATGACCATCACCATGATCACGAGCATCACCATGATCACGACCATGAGCATGAGCACCATCATGAACATGACGAAAACTGCACTTGTGGCTGCCATGATCATGACCATCATCATCACCATCATCACGCAGATGAAGTGTTCTCAAGCATTGGCATTGAGACTGCGCACAAATATACGGAAGCAGAACTGAAAGACATTTTGGATAAGCTTGCTAACGACAAAGTACAGCTGGGAACCATTCTTCGGTCCAAAGGTATCGTGGCGTCGGAAGAAGGCGAATGGTATCACTTTGACCTGGTTCCGGGAGAATATGAAGTACGCCGTGGTGCAGCAGATTACACCGGAAGAATTTGTGTGATCGGATCAAAACTGGACGAAGACGGTCTTCGTGATCTGTTTGCCGGAAAATAAAGGAGGACGCTGGATATGTTTGGGAAAAAAGAAATTCCGGTTTATCTTTTTACCGGTTTTTTGGAGAGTGGAAAAAGTACCTGTATCGAAGAAGTGATCGAAGAGGGAAACTTTTCCGATGGAGCGAAAACGCTGCTTATCCTATGCGAGGAAGGCGAGCATGAGATCGACGATCAGCTTTTGATGAAAAATCGGATCTCCTGTGTCGTGTTGGAAGACGAGGATGAACTTACCGAAGAATGCTGTAAGAAATTACAGGATAAATATAAACCAAACCGCATTGTAGTTGAGTGCAACGGAATGTGGGATCTGGATAAAATGTACCGCGAGACATTTCCGGAAAACTGGATTGTGGTGCAGACGTTTACAACGGTAAATGCACAGACATTTCAGATTTACAGTGCAAACATGAAATCCCTTATGATGTCACATTTTAAAATGGCAGATCTTGTCATTTTTAACCGCTGTGAATCGGATAATATTGACAAACCGGCAGCCAGACGAAATGTCAAAGCCATCAATCGCCAGGCACAGGTATTGTTTGAGTCCGCAGATGGCACGGTGGAAAGCAAGATTGATGAAGAACTGCCATATGATGTAAATGCATCGGAGATTACGCTGGACGACGACGATTTTGGTCTGTGGTATCTGGACATCGGCGAAAATCCACGAAAATATGTGGGTAAAAAAATCACATTTAAAGGCCAGGTATACCGCAATAAGACATTCCCGGCCGGTGCATTTGTGCCATCCCGTAAGGCGATGACCTGCTGTGCAGACGATATCGCGCGCATTGGTTATATGTGCCACGCGGAAAATGCGGATCAATATAAAAATGACAGCTGGGTGATGGTGACGGTGACGGTAAAACCGCAGCAGAGCAGAAAACACGACGGAGAATTTCCGGTGCTCTACGCTGAAAAGATAGAACCGGCACAGCCACCGCAGGAAGAAGTTGTATATTTTGGATAATCTATTTGAAATATGCTCCGGAGTATGTTATGATGGAGAGCAGGAATAATAGATATGTTGTAAAGGAGAAATAGAAATGGCTAAAATTCAGATGACGACCCCCTTAGTTGAGATGGATGGAGACGAGATGACACGTATTCTGTGGCAGATGATCAAAGATGAACTTTTGCTTCCTTATATTGATCTGAAGACAGAGTACTATGATCTCGGTTTGAAATATCGTAATGAGACAAATGACCAGGTGACGGTAGATTCTGCAAATGCAACATTAAAATATGGTGTTGCGGTAAAGTGTGCGACGATTACGCCAAATGCAGCACGTATGACAGAGTATGATTTGAAGGAAATGTGGAAATCTCCAAACGGAACTATTCGTGCGATGCTTGACGGAACGGTATTTCGTGCGCCGATTCAAGTAAAAGGAATTGAACCATGTGTAAAAAACTGGAAAAAACCAATCACATTGGCACGTCATGCCTATGGTGATGTGTATAAAAATGTAGAGATTAAAGTTCCGGGTAAAGGAAAAGCCGAGTTGGTGTTTACGGCAGAAGATGGGACTGAGATGCGTGAGACGATTCATGAATTTGACGGACCGGGAATTATCCAGGGCGTGCATAATACGGATAAATCGATCACAAGTTTTGCAAAGGCATGCTTTAGTTATGCCCTTGATACCAAACAGGACCTTTGGTTTGCAACAAAAGATACCATTTCGAAAAAATACGACCATAACTTCAAAGATATTTTTGCAGAAGTTTATGAGAACGAATATAAGGACAAATTCGAAGAGGCCGGATTGGAGTATTTCTATACATTGATCGATGATGCCGTAGCTCGTGTTATGAAGACAGAGGGCGGATTTATCTGGGCATGCAAGAACTACGACGGCGACGTTATGAGCGATATGGTTTCTTCTGCCTGTGGTTCTCTGGCAATGATGACATCTGTGCTTGTTTCACCAAGTGGTGTATATGAGTATGAAGCAGCCCATGGAACCGTTCAGAGACATTATTATAAACATCTCAAAGGCGAAGAGACTTCTACCAATTCCGTAGCTACGATTTTTGCCTGGACCGGAGCATTGAGAAAGCGTGGAGAGATGGATGGCATCAAAGAACTTCAGGAATTCGCAGACAAGCTTGAAAAAGCAACATTGCAGACAATCGAAGAAGGAAAGATGACAAAAGACCTTGCTCTTATCACAGAATTGAAAGATGTCACGGTATTGAACAGTGAGAACTTTATTAAAGCAATTCGCGATACATTGGATCGCATGTAATATAAGAAAGAATAACGGAGGAAAACTGAATGAGTTATACGACACAGATGGATGCCGCACGAAAGGGTATTTTTACCGAAGAAATGCAGCGCGTGTGTGAATATGAAAATATTCGGAAAGAAGAATTGATGGATCTTGTGGCAAAAGGACAGGTGGCAATTCCTGCCAATAAAAATCATAAATGCCTCAAACCATTTGGTATCGGAAGTAAATTGAAGACAAAGATCAATGTCAATCTGGGAACAAGTAAAGATTGTCTGGATCTGGATGTCGAGATGGAAAAAGTAAATGCAGCGATCAATATGGGAGCCGAAGCGATCATGGATCTGAGTTCCTATGGGGATACGAAAAAATTCCGCCGCAAATTAACAGCAGAATGTCCGGCTGTACTTGGTACTGTTCCGATTTATGATGCCGTTGTATATTACAATAAGGCATTGAAAGACATTACGACGGATGAGTGGATTGATGTTGTTCGTATGCATGCAGAAGATGGTGTGGATTTCATGACCATTCATTGTGGTATCAACCGCCAGACAGCAGACCGCTTTAAACAGCATCTTCGTCATACAAACATTGTTTCCCGTGGTGGTTCGATCATCTTCGCATGGATGGAACTTACCGGAAATGAAAACCCGTTTTATGAGAGATACGACGAAATTCTTGACATCTGTGAAAAATACGATGTTACGATCAGTCTTGGAGATGCCTGCCGCCCAGGAAGTATCGAGGATGCAGGAGATCTTTCTCAGATTTCTGAGTTGGTAGCACTTGGTGAATTAACCCAGCGTGCATGGAATCATAATGTACAGGTTATGGTTGAAGGACCGGGACATATGCCTTTGAATCAGATCCGTGCGAACATGGAGATTCAGCAGACGGTATGTAAAGGGGCTCCATTTTATGTACTTGGACCATTGGTTACGGATATTGCACCGGGATATGACCACATTACAAGTGCCATTGGAGGAGCTATCGCAGCTACTTATGGTGCGTCCTTCCTGTGTTATGTAACACCGGCAGAACATCTTCGTCTTCCAACCGTAGATGACGTAAAAGAGGGTATCATCGCTTCTAAGATTGCTGCTCATGCCGCTGACGTGGCTAAAGGACTTCCGGGAGCAAAAGACTGGGATTACGAGATGAGCGAAGCAAGAAGAAATCTGGATTGGGAGAAGCAGTTTGATCTCGCTATCGATTCGGAAAAAGCTCGTCGTTATCGTGCAGAGAGCAAACCGGAAAAAGAAGATACTTGTACGATGTGCGGAAAAATGTGTGCCGTACGTAACATCAACAAGATTCTTCGTGGTGAAAATGTAGATATCATGGAAGAAGAATAACGATTCCATAAAAACAAAGGAATAACAACAGCCTGTCTCGCATATGGTAGTAAAAAATGCGAGAGGGGCTGTTTTTTTGAAGCGAGTATTACGTGTATTGGGAATTTTTCTTATCTTTGGCCTGGCGGCGGGAGCAATGTGGTTTGTGCAGTCCGGAAAATGGAAGACGACCACATTGAAAGAGGTATACATAGAAAAACCGGAAGGAGATACCCTATGGGTAATAAATGGACAAGAAAGGACGGAATATACAGTAAAAGGGGCGGTAAAGGCGAAAACATACGAAGGGATTGCAGATCTTGAAGTGCGTGGGAAATGTGTAAGAAAAATCGTTTGTAAGCCGGACGAAGCGAAAGGAGTGGAACAAAAGGAAGAGACGCCCGAAATGATCCGTGTTCTTCTGACAACGACAGATTTTGCGGAAAAAGAGCATGATGAAGTTAAGGTGCGATCGGAAAAGCCATTTGTAGTAAAGGCAGGAGAATCGGAAAAACGTTGCGAAGGGGGAGAAGAATTGTGCATCCGTGCGGTGGATATGAGCGCAGAAACAATAAACATTCATTCTGCAGAAGGAGCCAAATTGGAAATAACTTCCATTAAAAGGGGTGAGCGGATCCCTTCCTACCGCGGAACATTGGAATTGAAAAAAAACGGCAAGAAGATACGTGTCATCAATGAACTGCCATTGGAACAGTATTTATACGGAGTTCTTCCCAGTGAAATGCCTGCAGAATACCCGGAGGCGGCTCTTCGTGCGCAGGCAGTCTGTGCCAGAAGTTATGCGGAGAAACAGAAACAAAATAACCGGCTGAAAGAATACGATGCACAGGTAGATGACAGTGTGGCCTATCAGGTCTACCAAAGCCAGCCGGAGGATGAGAGGGCGAATAAAGCGGTGGATGATACGAAAGGACTGGTTGTGTGCAGTGGAAATATATTGGCATCGACGTATTTTTTTGCAACATCCTGTGGTGTGACGACGTCTTCTGACAGCGTATTGTTTACGAACAAAGAGATTTCTTATCTTGCGGGACAAGTGCAGAGCACGGACATTTCGGATGCGAAAAAGGGAGAAAGAGACCGGCTTGCGGCCGATACGTATGCGGAAGATGACCTGTTCTGTGAGTTCCTTGAAAAAGAGCAGGATTTGTTAGAAAAAGAGGAGCCGTGGTTCCGCTGGAACATGACGATATCGTTGGAACAGATGGAGAAAAATATCAACGAACGGTTAGCGGACCGCTGTGACAAAACACCGGACCAGATCGAGGTTCGAAAGGGCGAGGGACTTTATGAAAAAGGAAGAGTGGAAAATATAGGAAAATTAAAACGCGTGGTCATAAAAAAACGTGGATGCGGTGGCGTAGCACAGACGGCGGTTATTGTAGGGAGTGAAGTGACGATACGAGTGACTTCCGAATACAATATCCGAATGCTTTTGTTTTCCGGGGAGGCAGCGATCTGTCGAAAAGACGGAAAAGAAGTAACCGGCTTATCTATGCTGCCAAGTGGCTTTTTTAGATTAAAACGTATCGGAGGAGCATATGAGATACAGGGAGGAGGATATGGACACGGAGTCGGTATGAGTCAGACGGGAGCAAGACAGCTTGCCAATATGGGAAAAAATGAACAGGAGATCATTTGTCATTATTTTCCGGGAGTATCGATTCTTTCAATGTCTCAAATTGGTTCTTGATTTTATTTTTGGATTTAGGAGAAAACAGGGAATATCCGTCGATGTGGAACCGGTTGATCAAAGCACCGACAAACAGCAGACTGACACAGACATACAGCCACAGCATAAAGAGTGCGATCGAAGTGAAACTCCCATAAAGAGATGAATAATTCGAAAAAGAATCGATATAGATCGAGTAGAGATTGCTGAATAAGATCCATGTAATAGAAGTAAATAAAGCACCGGATACATAATTTCGTAAATGCGGGCGCTCATCGTGATGTGGAACAAAGGTATACAAAAGTAAAAAATAGAAGAAAAAGATTGCAAAACCGACAATTGAACGCAGGGAAAAAATGCCGATAAACAGTGGAGTGCCAATGGAGAAAAAGGAGTCGATAATAAGCAGGATCTGATTACCAAATACGATGACGATCAGTGATAAAACCAGCATAGCGGCAAAAATCAACGTATAGAGGAAAGAGAGAAAACGGTTAAAAAACCAGTTTCCCTTCTGCTTTGTGCCGCCAATCCGGTTTAGTCCGTAAGTAATTCCCATAAATCCCTTGGAGCCTGCCCACAAAGCGGTAAGCGCAGAGAGAGAAAGTACGGTTCCGGAACTGTGACGGTAGGCTTCCTGAATCCATGACACGAGGGTTTCGCCGAGTTCCCCGGGAACAACAGAACCAATCATAGGAATCAGGTTTCCCTGTGTAATGCCGGGAATATATTTTAAAATCGTAAAAAAGAACATGGCAAACGGGAAAAAGGACAACATAATAAAGAATACCACATTGGAAGCATAAACGGATATGGTATTCTCTACAAACATTTTCTTTATTTTGTTACATGCCCAAATAAAATGAACCATTGAAATTCCTCCATGTTTTTCTAAGTATATAATAGTATATGAAAAAAATGGGAAAAAATCAAGGAAAAAAACTACTTCCTGATTTTTATGCGGAGACTGACCTTTTTCCGGCTGCCATCTCTTGCAGCCGCGGTAATGCGTACGGTATGTCCGATTCCTTTCTTTTTTGCCCGTACTACACCGGAACTTGAGACACTTGCCCATTTTTTCCGCGAACTGGACCATTTGAGTTTTTTATTGGATACGCGGGATGGGGTATAGACCACTTTTAATCGGTACGTCCGTCCGGCACGGAGTGCCTTGATTTTCTTTTTAATTTTCAATTTTTTTACTTTTACAACAGACGAGGAAGGGGCGGTTCCGGAAGACGAGGAAATCCCGGAAGACGAGGAAATCCCGGAAGATGAGGAGGAACTGCCTGCTTCCACGGTGGAAGATTTGGATGTGCTGCCGGTTGGCTGTGTTGTCTGCGATATATTTTCCGGTGTTTGAGCCGGGGTAAGATCCGGAGTCTTTACTGTGGTATAGGAAGAAATTTTGCTGACATCCAAAACGCCACCGGTAATACACAGATCGGTAAGAGATTCGACGGGACGAACACAGGTTAGCAGACGGTTTCTGCGGTTATACGCATCTTCCTCCGGTGCATAGGCAGCACAGAGAGCAGCAGCACCGGTTACCATAGGTGCCGCCATCGAAGTACCGCTGAGAAGTTCGTATTGACCAAATTCCGATGTATCCGGATCGGCAGTTGAGATGCCGATATTATCGAGATAAAGTATCGTCGTTCCTGAAGAAGCAGCAGGGGCGTTAAGCCCGATCACACGAAAATACAAGTGACCGTCGGAAGCTTGGTAAAAACGGTTGCCTTCCGAACCGAGTTTTCCGGAAGAGAGTTTGGTGACATGTTCCCATTGGATAGTGTCTGAACTGCTGTCTTTTTCACCAAACATCATAGAGACATAATAATTTTTTGCCGGATCCAGGTTGTAGTCTGTTACATCAACATATACGTAAGCTTGTTTGCGGTGGAAAGATGGCAGTCCCATCTGAAGATTCCAGAGCAGACACCCGCCATTCTCCTGTCCATAATAATCGGAGGAAGAATCCTGTGTCAGTTTACTGAATGTTGAAGTCTGATATCCAACGTCCGAATCGGTGTAAAAATCCATAGAAGAGCCGGAAGTATCAAATGACTGGTAATAATTAGTAAGAGCATCGCACTTTGCGTCGTCTGTTTCATAAAGTTCCGGAAAATAAGTGTCTGTGTTATAGGTAGACACAATATTTTTGCCCGGGGCAAACAGATCGACAGAGGATTTTCCATAATCAGAAAAGGAAGCTGCACTGTCATTGGTATCGGAAGCGCCGACTGTTAGGATATAATTGCGGAGATCCGAATATGCCGCAGTATTGTAAAGGTCATAAGGGCACTCTGCCTGTGCAGTATCTTGATTTTTTTTATCGTTTCCGGCAGCAAAGACAAATAAGATACCGGACTGACCAAGAGAGCGGATCAGGGTTTTCATCGCCGTGCTGGAAGTACCACCACCCCATGAACAGTTTACGGCGGCGACCGGAACACCGGCATCTTTTGCCTGCTGCAGATAGGTTAAGGCATTAATGATATAGGAATCATAGCATTCTTTATTGTCGTCAAATATTTTTAAGGCCATCAGTTTTGCGTTTGATATTCCATGGATTCCCTTTTGATTATCTGTCGTGGCGGCAATTACGCCGGCACAGTGGGTTCCGTGACCGGAAGTGTCGCTGCAGTCTGCGGAATCGGTAGAAAAATCGTAACCATACGTTCCCTTTAGGGAAGAAGTGGTATTCGTCCATAAATGGTCAATAAGATCCTCGTGGGAGGCGTTGATCCCGGTATCCATAATAGCAATAACCGGATTTTCCGTAGAAGATGTTTCCGGTTTGGAAGAAAGAGAGATGCCGGTTCCGGAAGACGAATAGGAACCTTCGCCGTCAAGATACCATTGCTCGGATTCATAAGGGTCATCCGAGGACAGATATTGTTTATAATCCGGTGAAACTTCTACCACATAGGCTTTGCTTTCCAGTTTTTGGATGAGCTCTTTGGTGGAATAGGTATCGGATACAGCTTCTGTAACATAGAAGTTTTTATCTTTAAAAAAATCGGATTTGTCAGAACTTAGAGAAGTGTCAAAAAGTTCGCCTGCATTTCCAAGAGAAGTCGACTGTTCGATACGAATTTTTTTGTCAAAGGAGGTCGTGCCTTCCTTGGTAAGAGAAGTCTCGGAAGGAGAAATTAACGATAAAAGGACACGTCCGTCAGCATATTCCCCTGTAATCGTAACCGAGGAAGCCGATGAGGAACTTGTAGACTGCGCGGCATACGAAGAAACCGGGACAGCACCTGCAAGCAGCAGACTGCACAGACATAAAATAGAAATCATGCGTTTTAACATAAAAAAAACCTCCAATCAAAAAAACGATAAAAATATGAAATATTTATTGTATTCTTTTCACATAACTGTTATGATTATAGTAATATAAATTTGTGTCGAAAAAATGAAATAAGCGAGGAGGATGAAAAATATGTTATTTGTGAAAGTTGATGATCTCAAACCGGGAATGCGTCTTGGCAAACCGATTTATAATAAAAATGGAGTGTTGCTTTATGACCGTGATACGAAACTTACGATGCAGGCGATATATGGTATTCGTAATTTCGGATTGATGGGATTGTATATATTGGAGCCGGCAGAACCGCTGCCTCCGATGTCGGAAGAGGATATCAATTTCGAGCGTTTTCAGACGATGGCGGTGTTCAGTATAAAAGAGGATTTGCAATTGATCATTGCGGATAAAAAGGACAAAGGTCTGGACTGGCTGTGTAGTCTGGTAATAAAAAATTATGCCAATCTTCCGAAAAAGATTAATTTTATACAGAATCTGCGAAGCAATGATGATTTTACTTATAAACACAGTATCAATGTTGCGATTCTTTGTGCTGTGATCGCCGGAAGAATGAATATGACGCCGACGCGAATGAATGCCCTTGTAAAAGCGGCACTTCTTCATGACTGCGGAGCAGTAGGCATGGTGCCTGCGACAGCGGCAGAAGAGGATTTGCAGCTTCGTGCGGCAGCCAGAACGAGAACGATTGAGATTTTGAGAAATTACAGTGGCATGGATGAAAATGTACTGCGGACGATCATTCATATGCAGGAGTTGTATGTGAACAACGGCGATGGTGTGTCGGAAGCCGTAAAAAGCAATGTTGAGGCCGCTATTTTATTTGTTGCCGATGCGTATGACCGACGGACTGCGATGAAATCTTTTGAAGAGCCGACCAGTGAAGTGAAGGCTCTGCGGGAACTGTTAGATGATCCGGGACGATTTGATCCGGTCGTTGTACAGGCCCTGATCGCCGGGATCAACGTATTGTATCCGGGTGTCTGTGTACAGCTTACCGATCATGTACAGGGACTCGTACTGCATGAAAATAAGAATAACATTTTCAAACCATGGGTACTCAGTTTCCGGGACAATAAGATTTATGATCTGTCCAATCCACAGAACAGTGGAGATCTTTCTCTCATAGATATTATGAAGACGATGGATAACCGCATTAAACTGGATCCGGATCTGTTAAAACAGTATTCACAATCGGAATGATATATTCTTTTGGTTTTTTATTACAATTGTCCATTGACAATTTGGGGGAAACTCTTTATTATAGTTAATAGAAAATAGTTAATAGAAAATCAAAGATAAGTGAGAGACGATTAGTTTTCGATAGCGATGTGATGACAGCGATACGGCTTTCGTCCTTTTTATGAGGATGGAAGCTGTTTTCTTTAAAAATTAAGAATAAAAGCAGCGAAATGACGATATTGTTGCAGAAAAGAGGTTATTTATGTACGAGAAAGTTTCAACAGGATTAAACTTTGTTGACCGCGAAAAAGAAGTAGAAAAATTTTGGAAAGATCATGATATTTTTCAGAAGAGTATAGAATTGCGTGAGGGATGCCCGACGTATATGTTTTATGACGGACCACCGACAGCCAATGGTAAACCACACATTGGCCACGTTTTGACACGTGTCATCAAAGATATGATTCCAAGATACCGTACAATGAAAGGATACCGCGTACCTAGAAAAGCCGGATGGGATACTCATGGACTTCCGGTGGAATTGGAAGTAGAAAAGCTTCTCGGTCTGGATGGAAAAGAGCAGATTGAAGAATATGGAATAGAGCCGTTTATCAAAAAATGTAAAGAATCTGTATGGAAATACAAAGGAATGTGGGAAGATTTTTCCGATACCGTTGGTTTCTGGGCAGATATGGATCATCCGTATGTAACCTATGACGATGATTTTATCGAGTCCGAATGGTGGGCTTTGAAAGAAATCTGGAACAAAGATCTGTTATATAAAGGATTTAAGATCGTTCCTTACTGTCCTCGCTGTGGTACTCCGCTTTCTGCACAGGAAGTTGCACAGGGATATAAGACCGTCAAAGAACGTTCTGCGATCGTACGCTTTAAAGTGACAGGAGAGGATGCGTATTTCCTCGCGTGGACGACGACACCATGGACCCTTCCAAGTAACGTGGCACTTTGTGTAAACCCAAATGACACCTATTGCAAAGTAAAAGCAGCAGACGGTTACGTTTATTATATGGCTGAAGAGTTACTGGATAGTGTACTTGGTTCCCTTGCCAAAGAAGAAGGCGAGAAAGCATATGAAGTATTGGATTCTTTCCCGGGAACTGCACTTGAGCATAAAGAATACGAGCCATTGTTTGCCTGCGCAAAAGAATGTGCCGACAAGCAGAATAAAAAAGGATTTTTTGTAACTTGTGACACATATGTTACGATGACAGATGGTACCGGTATCGTTCATATCGCACCGGCATTTGGTGAAGACGATGCCAATGTAGGACGTAATTATGACCTGCCATTTGTACAGTTTGTAAATGAAAAAGGAGAGCTGACCGAAGAAACTCCTTTTGCCGGAATCTTTGTCAAAAAGGCAGATCCGGAAGTGTTAAAAGATCTGGATGCACGCGGACAGCTGTTTGCGGCACCGAAATTTGAACATGAATACCCACACTGCTGGCGATGTGATACACCGCTTATTTACTATGCAAGAGAGTCCTGGTATATCCGCGAGACCGCAGTAAAAGAGGACTTGATCCGCAACAACAATACGGTAAACTGGATTCCGGAATCCATCGGAAAAGGCCGTTTTGGAAACTGGTTAGAGAATATTCAGGATTGGGCGATCTCCCGTAACCGTTATTGGGGAACTCCGCTCAATATCTGGGAGTGTGAAGGCTGTGGACACCAGGAGTGTATCGGAAGCCGGGAAGAACTGGCAGAGCGTTCCGGAGATGCATCCGCAGAAAAACTGGAACTTCACCGCCCATATATCGATGGTGTGACATTTACCTGTCCGGATTGCGGCAAGCAGATGAAACGTGTGCCGGAAGTCATTGACTGCTGGTTTGATTCCGGAGCAATGCCTTTTGCACAATATCACTATCCATTTGAAAACAAAGAATTGTTTGAATCCCAGTTCCCGGCACAGTTCATTTCCGAGGCCGTGGATCAGACTCGTGGATGGTTCCATTCTCTGATGGCAGAATCTACATTGCTTTTCAATAAAGCACCATATGAAAATGTCATTGTATTGGGACATGTTCAGGATGAAAATGGACAGAAGATGAGTAAGAGTAAGGGAAATGCCGTAGATCCGTTTGAAGCATTGGATCAGTATGGAGCCGATGCGATCCGCTGGTATTTCTATGTAAACAGTGCACCATGGCTGCCAAACCGTTTCCATGGAAAAGCGGTTGTCGAAGGCCAGCGTAAGTTTATGAGTACGTTGTGGAATACGTACGCTTTCTTTGTACTGTATGCGAATATTGATGAGTTTGATGCCACAAAGTATTCTCTCGAATATGATAAATTAAGTGTTATGGATAAATGGCTGCTCAGTAAATTGAATTCGGTAGTAAAAGAAGTGGATAATAATCTTGAAAACTACCGTATTCCGGAGACAGCGCGTGCGCTTCAGGAATTTGTAGACGATATGAGTAACTGGTATGTGCGCCGCTGCCGGGACCGTTTCTGGGCAAAAGGAATGGAGCAGGATAAGATCAATGCGTATATGACATTGTACACTGCTTTGGTAACGATCAGTAAAGCTGCTGCGCCGATGGTTCCGTTTATGACCGAGAGCATTTACCGGAATCTGGTATGCAGTCTTGACAAGTCAGCACCGGAAAGTATTCATTTGTGTGACTTTCCGGAAGTCAAAGAAGAATGGATCGATAAAGATCTGGAAGCGAAGATGGATGTTCTTCTTCAGATCGTAGTGCTTGGCCGTGCCTGCCGAAACGAAGCAAACATCAAAAACCGTCAGCCAATTGGTACGTTGTATGTGAAAGATGAAAAGAACGAAGAATTGTCCGATTTCTATCAGGAGATCATTGCCGATGAGTTGAATGTAAAGAAAGTCATCTTCACACAGGATGTAAGTGACTTTACAGCCTTTACGATCAAACCGCAGCTTCGTACACTGGGACGTCGCTTCGGAAGCCGTCTTAATGCCTTGAAAGAAGTTCTTGCAAACCTCGATGGCAATGCCGTAGTAGCAGAACTTGGCGAAAAAGGTGAAATCACAATTCAGGTTGAGGGCGCCGACGAAGTGCTTTCTTCCGAAGACCTTTTAATCGAATCTGCACAGAAGGAAGGCTATGTTTCTCAGGCCGACCGTGGAATCACTGTAGTAATCGATACGAATCTTACCGCGGAACTGATCGAGGAAGGATTTGTACGTGAAATCATAAGTAAGATCCAGACAATGCGTAAAGATGCTGGATTTGAGGTGATGGATCACATAGAGGTTTATGAAGTTGGTAACGATAAGATTACTGACATCATTGCGAAGAACGCCGATCAGATCAAAGAGGAGGTTCTCGCACAAAAAATCATCATTGGTTCTATGCAGGGACATACTGCTGAATGGAAGATCAATGGTGAAGATGTAACACTTGGTGTTGCAAAAGTTTCTTTCTAAAAATATCCAATATTTTACAAGGAAGAAGCGTTGACTGCAGAGTAACAGTATGAATATGGAGGATGAAAGATGGAAGAAAGAGTAATGTATCTGACAAAGGCTGAGAAAAAGGCTCATTTGAAAAAAGACATTGAAAATTACATGAAACTGTTGTTCCGTAAACCGGTGGAACAGGCGACAAACCAGCAGTTGTTCCAGGCTGTATCTTATGCGGTAAAAGATATTGTTGTCGATGACTGGTTTGATACACACAAACAATACGAAGAGAAAGATGTAAAGACGGTTTATTATCTTTCCATGGAATTTTTGATGGGCCGGGCTCTTGGTAATATGATCATTAACCTGAAACAGGATGAGGTTGTACGCGAAGTGTTAGAGGAACTTGGCGTGGATCTTGATGTTATTGAGGATGAAGAACCGGATGCAGCACTGGGAAATGGTGGTCTTGGCCGTTTGGCAGCATGCTTTTTGGATTCCCTGTCAACGTTGGGATATCCGGCGTATGGATGTGGAATCCGTTATAAGTATGGTATGTTTAAACAGAAGATTGAGAATGGATTTCAGGTAGAAGCACCGGATGATTGGCTGAAAGAGGGCAATCCGTTTGAGATGAAACGTCCGGAGTATGCTGTGGAAGTAAAATTCGGAGGTTATGTAGCTGTACGTAAAGCGGAAAACGGAAGAGATGAGTATGTACAGGAAAATTACCAGTCTGTAAAGGCTGTTCCTTATGATATTCCGGTAGTTGGATATGGCAATCGCATTGTAAATACTCTTTGTATCTGGGATGCCGAAGCAATCAATACCTTTAATCTGGATTCCTTTGATAAAGGAGATTATCAGAAAGCAGTAGAGCAGCAAAACCTTGCACGTACGATCTGTGAGGTGCTTTATCCAAATGACAATCATATTGCGGGAAAAGAACTTCGTCTGAAACAACAGTATTTCTTCGTGTCCGCCAGTGTTCAGCGTGCGGTAGCAAAATATATGGCAAATCATGATGATATTCATGGTCTTCCGGATAAAGTATGCTTCCAGTTAAATGATACCCATCCGACCGTAACCGTGCCGGAACTTATGCGTATTCTTTTGGATGAATACTTTTTGGAATGGGATGAAGCGTGGGAAATTACGACAAAATGTTGTGCCTACACAAATCATACGATTATGTCAGAAGCCTTGGAAAAATGGCCAATTGATTTATTCTCCCGCCTGCTTCCTAGAATTTACCAAATCACAGAAGAAATCAATCGTCGTTTTCAGAACGAGATTGCTGAGAAATATCCCGGTAATTTTGATAAAGTTAAGAAAATGGCAATCATTTATGATGGTCAGGTAAAAATGGCACATCTTGCCATCGCTGCGGGATTCTCTGTCAATGGTGTGGCAAGACTGCATACAGAGATTTTGAAAAATCAGGAATTGAAAGATTTTTATGAGATGATGCCGGAGAAATTCAACAATAAGACAAACGGTATCACGCAGAGAAGATTTCTTCTTCATGCCAATCCGCTTTTGGCAGATTTTGTATCAAGGAGAATTGGAAAAAGCTGGATCACAAATTTGTCGGAAATTAATAAACTTGCACCTTATGCGGAAGATGAGCGTGCTTTGAAAGAGTTTATGAATATCAAATATCAGAATAAAGTTCGTTTAGCAGATTATATCAAGAAGCACAACGGCATTGAAGTGGATCCAAATTCCATCTTTGATGTACAGGTAAAGCGCCTTCATGAGTACAAACGTCAGTTGCTTAATATTTTGCATGTAATGTATCTGTATAATCAATTAAAAGAGCATCCGGAGATGGATATGGTAAAACATACCTTTATCTTTGGTGCAAAGGCTTCTGCCGGATACCGTCGTGCAAAAGCGATTATCAAATTGATCAACAGTGTTGCGGATGTAGTAAATAATGATGCCAGCATTGGCGGAAAGATTAAAGTAGTATTTATTGAAAACTATCGTGTAAGTAATGCTGAGATTATTTTTGCGGCAGCGGATGTATCGGAGCAGATTTCTACGGCAAGTAAAGAAGCATCCGGAACCGGAAATATGAAATTTATGCTTAATGGTGCACCAACGCTTGGTACAATGGATGGTGCCAATGTTGAGATCGTAGAAGAAGTGGGAAAAGAAAATGCCTTTATCTTTGGACTTTCTTCCCAGGAAGTTATTGATTTTGAGCATAATAACCAGTACAATCCGCGTGAAATCTACAATAATGATGCGGATATCCGTAAAGTGGTAGATCAATTAATTGATGGAACATACGGGGAACCGGAACTGTTCCGTGAATTGTATTCTTCCTTACTGGAATCCAATGGTTACGAGCGTGCGGATCAGTATTTTATCCTGAAAGACTTCCACTCGTATGCAGAGGCTCAGAAGAAAGTGGATACTGCTTACCGTGACCATGAGGCATGGGCGAAGATGGCACTTTTGAATGTGGCAAAAAGTGGCAAATTTTCTTCTGACCGTACAATCGAAGAATATGCAAAAGAAATCTGGAAACTGGAGAAAGTTTCCCTGTAATAGAAGAACAAAATATGTTTGGAAAGAAAGCCGGTATATCCGTTTTCAAGGGGATGCCGGCTTTCTTTTCTTTTTCCGGAGAGATACTTAAAAGATAGTTAAGATTCGTTCTCTCTATTGACACTTTGTTGGTATGAGAATATAATTTGATTATGCGGTGGAGAGATCTGAATGGGAAAATTATACATAGCAATTCAGAACTTAATGAGCAGAAAAGAGGACTAGGAATGAAGATTATTATTGTGGGGTGTGGTCAGGTTGGACGAACTCTGGCAGACGAGCTGAACAGGGAGGACAATGAAGTGACGATCATAGACCGGCGGTACGCGGTGGTGGAAGAAATTTCCAATAAGTATGATGTGATGGGCGTCGTTGGAAATGGAGCCAGTTACCAAGTGCAGAAAGAAGCCGGGATTGAGCAGGCAGATTTGCTTATTGCAGTAACCGATTCGGATGAATTGAATTATCTCAGTTGTCTGATTGCAAAACATGCAGGAAATTGTCAGACAATTGCCCGCGTATGTAATCCGGAATACAGCCAGGAGGTTGGAATGATAAAAGAAGCATTGGGGCTTGCCATGACGATCAACCCAGAGTATGCTACCGCAATGGAAATTGCGCGGGTATTGCGTTTTCCGTCAGCGATTAAGATTAATACATTTGCCAAAGGCAGAGTGGAGATGCTGAAATTTAAAATACCTGAGAATTCAAGTTTGATTGGTATGACCATGTTAGAAATTGGACCTAAATTGAAAGTAGATGTTATGATCTGTGCGGTAGAACGTGACGGAGAGATCTATATTCCTAAAGGAGATTTTGCACTTCAGAAAAAAGACGTTGTTTCGATGATCACGGATCCGAAGACAGCAAGTAATTTCTTCAAAAAGATAGGGATTGAAACACATCAGGTAAAGGATGCGATGATCATTGGCGGCGATACGACCGCGTTTTATCTGGCGAAGATGCTTATGCAGATGGGAATCGATATCAAATTGATCGAACAGAAAAGGGATCGCTGTGAAGAATTGGCAGAAAAACTTCCCAAGGCGCAGATCATACAGGGAAAAGGAACGGATCAGAGGCTTTTGATCGAGGAAGGTGTGGAAAGTGCAGAGGCATTTGTGACACTTACCAATTACGATGAAGAAAATGTGATGTTGTCCTTGTTTGCGAGAACAAAGACGGAAGGAAAGATTGCGACGAAGATCAATCGTATGGAGTTCGATCAGGTTATCCGTGAATTGGATCTGGATACGACGGTATATCCGAAAAAGATTACGGCACAAAATATTCTGCGTTTTGTACGTGCAATGAAAAATTCCATCGGGTGTAATGTCGAGACGATGTATCGTATTTTGGATGAAAAGGCAGAGGCTCTGGAATTTGTGGTGAAAAATAATTCCAGTCTGCTGGGAATTCCGCTTGAGGAACTTCAGATTGATGAGAATACACTGGTTGCCTGCATTATCCGAAATCGGAAAGTGATTCTTCCCCGTGGTAAAGATGTGATGCAGGTTGGGGATTCCGTCGTTGTCGTTACGGCAATGCTCGGGATCAAAGATATCAGTGATGTAATACACATCAGGGAGAAGGAGGATTAAGGTGAAAAAAAGAATCGTAGGTTACATCCTTGGCTGGCTTCTTGTATTTGAGGGATTCTTTCTGATGCTTCCGTGTTTTGTAGGATTGATATATCAGGAAATGGAGGCTGTCTGGTTTGCTATCGTGGCGCTTGTCTGCCTCTGTCTTGGATTTGTCATAACAAGATTGAAACCGAAAGACAAAACGATGTATGCCCGCGAAGGCTTTGTGATCACGGCACTCAGCTGGGTACTCCTCAGTTTATTTGGGGCCCTTCCTTTTGTATTATGTAATGTGGTTCCTTCGTACGTCGATGCAGTATTCGAAACCGCATCCGGATTTACAACGACCGGAGCAACGATTTTTCCTGAAGTGCAGAGCCTTCCGTATTGTATTAACTTTTGGCGTACCTTTACCCACTGGATCGGTGGAATGGGAGTTCTGGTCTTTATGATGGCAGTTGTATCGCTGGCAGATGGCAGAAATATGTATCTGATGAAGGCGGAAAGCCCGGGACCTTCTGTAAGTAAGCTGGTTCCTCATGTGAAATCAACGGCAAAAATTTTATATGGGCTATATATCGGCTTGTCGGTGCTTGAGTTTATTTTCCTTATTTTCGGGGATATGGACGTGTTTCAGGCGATTACGACGACGTTTGGTACGGCCGGAACCGGTGGATTTGGTATAATGAATGACAGTATGGGAAGCTTTTCCAATTATACCCAGATTGTTGTGACCATTTTTATGATCGCCTTTGGAATTAACTTTTCCTTTTACTATCTGCTCATTTTGAAAAAAGCATGGAAAGATGCACTCAAATTGTCGGAAGTACGGGTGTATATCGGTATTATAATCGTGGCATCCCTTTTGGTCATGTTTAATATCCGAGGTCAGATGGGTTCGTACCCGAATGCAGCAAAACATGCCTTTTTTCAGGTGGCATCGATCATTACAACGACGGGGTATTCGACGGTGGATTTTAACCGGTGGCCGGAGTTTTCCAAGACGATCATGATCAGTCTGATGTTTATCGGAGCCTGTGCCGGAAGTACCGGCGGTGGTATGAAAATATCTCGTTTTATCATCTGGGCAAAGACATTTTTTAAAGAATTAAAGGTAATGATCCATCCGAGAAATATATACAAGATCAGTATGGATGGACGAAAAGTAGAGCACGAGACAGTACGTTCTGTTAATGTGTATCTGGTAGCTTATATCCTGCTTTTTTTCGCATCACTGTTGATAATAAGCATAGACGGACATAATTTTGAGACAAATTTTACCAGTGTCGCAACAACGATCAACAATGTCGGACCGGGATTAAATCTGGCGGGACCGGTATCGAACTTTTCCTTTTTCTCGCCGCTGTCAAAAGTCGTTATGATTGTGGATATGATAGCCGGGCGTTTGGAATTGTTCCCATTGTTATTATTGTTTTCAGCAAGTACATGGAAGAAATAGAGAGGAAAAGACAGATGATCTCAAACATTATATTGATAGGAATGCCGGGCGCAGGGAAAAGTACGATTGGAGTTGTACTTGCCAAACGGTTAGGGTTTTCTTTTTTGGATACGGATCTTGTCATTCAGGAAAAGCAGAAGATGCTTTTACATGAAATATTGGAAGAATATGGGCAGGATGGATTTAATGAGGTGGAAAATGCCATTCTTTCTGAAATTTTTGCCAAAAACAGTATTATTGCCACCGGCGGAAGTGCTGTTTATGGCAAAGATGCAATGCAGAACATGAAAGAATTAGGAAAAATTATATATCTTAAAATATCGTATGAAGAACTGGAACACAGACTGGGAGATCTGGAAGAGAGAGGCGTGTCCATGAAAGAGGGACAGACACTTCGTTCTCTTTACGAAGAACGTCTTCCATTGTATGAAAAATATGCAGAGGATACGGTTGACTGCGATGGAAAATCCATTCGTGAGATTGTATATGAAATTTGTGAAATTGCGAATAAAGAATAAGCAAACAGACATACTAAGAGGGAAATGAGGGACTTGAAATAGAAAGGAGTAATCTCATGAAACGTAAAATTAGTATGTTTGCAGTAACTCTTTGTCTGACCGCTGCGATGCTGACCGGATGTGGTGGAAATAAAAATGGTACAACAACCTCTCCGGCACCGGCAGCTTCCACAGACAATGCTACAGAAACACCAAAAAACACTCCGGAAGCGTCTGCAGAGGCGGAGGGTACATCCAAACCATCTGCTACAGAAAAAGCCTCTGATGATGGCGATAACGCAGGCAATGCGGTGAATGATATCGTGGATGGTGTTGGCGATGGCGTGAAAGATACGGTTGATGGTGTAGAAGATGCCGTCGATGATGTTACTAAATAGGGAAAGATCAACCTATATAAGAAAATCCCGTCCAAGGAAATCTGTGTTAGCACAGCATTTCCTTGGATGGGATTTTTATTATCCGTAAATTTTAGGGATCAGACTATCGGTATCCTCCATTCCCTGGAATGGAAGAGTGCCGTTGGCTTCGTAATAAGCCTTCCATTGGGCAAGTTCTGTCCGTCTGTGTTCAATCTCGGAATCGACATTGTCCGGTGTGAGGAGAATGCCAAAGCCATTATGTGAAGTGCTTTTTCCTGCCATCGTATCGATCATCAGATCGCCGACTTCATAATAATAATGAGAAATGTCATAGTAGTTATAAATGTTTAAAGCAACGTCATTAAAGGTATTAAAGCACCATACATTTCCGCCGACTTGAACGACTTCACGAAGAAATTCGTAAAAACTGCCGCCCTCGTAACCAATCATCTGACCGGCAAAGACAGAACCGAAAAAGATCTGGAATTCAACGCCCTTTTTGTCGCACATCTTTTTCATCCGTTTGATGGAAGCAACACATTGACTGACTACGGAAGAGCGGTCCGGAGTACCTTTTACAATGTATTTGTAAAATTCGTCTACCTTCTTTTTCATAAGGAAATTGTAATATTCATCGGTTCCCTTATTTACATTGAAGTAATTGTAATATTTTGTCAAATTACGTTCGCCTGTCGCCATGCAAGGATATTTTTCACTTTTATCAAAAAACTCTTCAAAAGAAACTTTGAGGTTTTTAAACAAAAATTGAAAAACTTCTTCGGTTTTGGAAGATCCACTTAACATAGCCGGAGTTTCGTAGATTGCACCACGGGATTCACGGTCAAACTGTTTGATCTCGGAAGTGGATATCTGCAGAAGCACTTTTTTGGCTTTCGTGTGCTCTACAATGTATTTGGTATAAGCTTCGTAATCCTGAAAATTACCGGAGAGAACCCAGCAGTTATAGTAATTGTAGCCGTCGAGTTCTTTTAACTTATCGGTACGGAGAGCACCGGCTTTCGAACCTCCGATCAAATACGCATCGTATTGGTCGGAGAAATGCTTGATATGCTCTGCTTTTTGTTCTCTCAGATAATCATTTTCATCTAAGTCATAACAATCACCGCTCTGGCTTCGGAAATATCCGTAAGGGTCATAAAAATAGTTGACACTCATAATAAACAGAAGAGCAGCAAGGATGATGCAGACAAAGCTGATACACCATTTTTTTGTTGTCATAAAAGATCTAACCTTTCTGTATTAGTTGTTCAGGTACCGGCTGTCGCTTGTGATATTGGAAACATCATCGTAATCACGAAGAGGGATGGTTCCCGTTTTCTTATAATACTCGCGGATCTCATCGGTTTTTGCACGGCGGGTGGCTATTTCGGAAGCGATATTATCCGGTGTGAGATAGACACCAAAATCATCATGTCCGGTCTGCTTGCCGCTCATACGGTCGATCATCAGATCCCCCATCTCGTAATAATAATGTCTGGCATTATAATAATTAAATGGGTTATATACAAGGTCATTGTAATTATTAAAGCACCAGAGACCGCCGGTAATCTCTACCATCTGTGTAAGCCAGTTGTAAAAACTATTTCCTTCATATCCAACCATTTCGCCGATGAAAAGGGAACCAAGAAATACATTTAATTCCACGTTGTTTTTATCACAAAGCTTTTTGATCTTTTTCAAATACGAAATATTGGAATTTACCAAATCGGTTTTGTCTTTTGTCCCGTTGATCAAACGTGGAAGATAAGGATCCACCTGCGCTTTCATCAAGTAGTCATAATAGGTGGTCGTGTCTTTGTGATCACGGTAGTATGCATAATATTTGGTAAGATTTCTCTCGCCCGTTTTTTCAACCGGGTAAGAATCCTCTTTTTTGGTAATGGTATCCCAGCTGACAGAGAGGTTTTTAAATAAGAATTTTGTAACCTCTGCCACTTTGGAATTTCCACTCATTACGGCAGGAATCTCATAAATATCTCCTTTGGCTTCGCGGTCAAACTGCGCAATCTCAGAAGTAGAGATGTGAAGGAGAATCTTTTTCGGATGTGCCGTATGAATAATGTATTTACAATAATTGTAATAATCTTCAAAATTTCCGGACAGAAGCCAGCAGTTATAATACTTGTAGCCGTCAATCTCGGATAATTTGTCGCTGTGGATGGCTCCTGCTTTGGAACCGCCCACCAAAAAGGCATCGTATTCATCGCCATGATATTTGATATGTTCTGCTTTTTGCTCGCGCAGATAATCTTCTTCATCCATCGTGTAGTTCTCGCCTTTTTGAGCTCTAAAATAACCATAAGGGTCAACAAAGAAGTTGACACTTACAATAAAGAGAAGGCATATGAGGATTATTATGACAAAACGGATTGTCCATTTTTTTGAATTCATTTCCGTCAACCCTTTCTTTTAAATTAGAACTGGAAGTAAAGGAACTGTACCACTTTGTCCATATTGAGAAGACAAATGACAAGCAGTGTAGCAGCATACAACAGGTATTTCCAGTTTGGTTTGAAATGTTCGGTCATTTTCTTTGTTGTTGGAGCAAACCAGCAGATGGCAAGTCCAAAGAGGTTTAAAAGCCACATATCCCAGTTGTCCATCAAAGCATCTTTGATCGCTGACAAATGCAGGGTGGAGAAGTTAAACATTCCACGAAGTACATACCAGGCATCCGTAAATGTGTTTGATACAAACAATACACGGACGAAAACAGCGAGGATAAAAGTGAGTGGAATACCAAGCCACAATGGTGTTTTCATATTATGTTTGTTTCGATAAGAAGCGATACAAACCAAAATACCATTTACGATTCCCCATACAACGAAGGTCCAGCCGGCACCGTGCCAGAAACCGGAAACAAAGAAAGTACACATGGAAGCGACATAGTAGTTACGGTATTTGACACCACGGCGGTAAACATTTCGGAAAATGTAGGAACTCAGGAAACGGGAGAGTGTCATGTGCCATCTCTGCCAGTATTCCTGGAAATCCTTTGCTTTGTATGGTGAGTTAAAGTTCTGCGGAATCTTGATGTTAAACATCCAGCCAAGTCCGATCGCCATATCTGCGTATCCGGAAAGGTCGAAATAGTAGGATACGGTATATTCGATGGAATGGAACCAGGACTGGATAAACGGCAGGTGATTGTTTACATTATTGAAAAATCCCTGTGCGTCTGTCGTAAGGGGATCGGCAAGCATCATTTTTTTGAAACATCCGATCGAAAAGATGAAGATACCAAGCGCTACATTGTCAAAATTCAGACGATGGTTTTTCTTATCTTCAAACTGAGGGACGATTTCTGCGTGGTGGATGATCGGTCCGACGATCAACTGTGGGAAAAAGGTAATAAACAGCAGATAATCGATGATATCATAGTTCTTTGTCTCTCCACGGAACGAGTCGACCAAAAAGGCGATTAACTGGAACGTGAAGAAAGAAATACCGATTGGAAGAATGATATGCTGCAGAGGAATATGGGTTCCTGCGATAAAGTTTACATTCTTGATAAAGAAATCGGTGTATTTGTAGTAACCAAGCAAACCGACGTTTGCAAGAATACCGGCAGCAAATAAGAGCCCGCGTTCGATACGATGTTCCTGACCCTGTAATTTGCTGAGTGCATTTCCGACTAAGTAGTTACCTACAACGCTTCCCAGAAAGAACGGGAAGAAGTCCGGACTTCCCTGTGCATAGAAGTAGAAGGAAGCCAGTACAAGCCAGATCTTTGCCAATGTCTGATACTTAAAATGCTGCAAGAGAAAATAGCCGCAAAAAGTAATTGGCAGGAAAATAAGTACAAATTGGTAAGTTGAAAAAATCATGATAAACTCCTTAAATCAACGTGGTTAATGTGTATTTTACAATGGAATGTTGCCGTGTTTTTTATGAACGCCATCGACGGAGCGTTTATCGGACAACATCAGAATGTCACCATACAAGCGTTCTCTCGTCGCTTCCGGCTTGATGATCTCATCCACATATCCATGCATCGATGCAATTCCAGGATTCATGAATTTCTCATTGTATTCATCAATTTTTTCCTGGCGAAAGGCGGCTTTTTCAGCCGGATTCATTCCCTTCATCTTTTTACCGTATAAGATGTCAGCGGCACCATCGGCACCCATAACTGCGATTTCAGCAGTTGGCCATGCGTAAACAAAATCCGAACGAAGATGTTTGCTGCTCATGGCGATGTAGGCACCACCGTATGCTTTACGCAGAATGACATTGATCTTGATCGTTGTCGCTTCGGAATAAGCGTAGAGCAGTTTTGCACCATGACGGATGATTCCTTTGTATTCCTGGTCTTTTCCGGGAAGGAATCCGGGAACGTCAGTCAATGTAATGATCGGAATGTTGTAAGCGTCGCAGTAGCGGATAAAGCGGGCAGCCTTATCACTGGAATCGCAGTCCAGAACGCCGGCCATATAATTTGGCTGGTTGGATACGATACCTACGGCGATTCCCTTCAAACGTCCAAATCCAACAACAACGTTTTTGGCAAATTCTTCCTGTACTTCTACGAATGAATTTTCATCAATGATGCCATTGATAACATCGTGGATATCATAGGATTGATTGCTCTTTTCCGGAATAATGTCTGCCAGGGATTCATTGAACTGCATTTCCTTATTATAAGGAAGAAGAGAAGTATGCGGTTTCGTATGAATACATCCGTCTTCGTAGCAGTGAGGAATCACGTCTAACAGCTTACGTACTTTTTTGAAGCATTCTTTTTCGGAAGGACTGTGGAAATGAGCCACACCGCTGCGCTGTGCGTGAACATTTGCGCCTCCGAGAGCAGAAGCTGTGATATCTTCGTTGGTTACACTTTTGATAACTTTTGGTCCGGTTACGAACATCTGGCTGATGTCGTCGATCACAAAGATAAAGTCTGTGATTCCCGGGCTGTATACAGCACCACCGGCACAGTTTCCGGCAATAATAGAAATCTGAGGAATATAACCGGAAGCCATTGTATTATAGTAGAAGATCTCACCATAACCGGCAAGGGCGTTTACTCCTTCCTGAATACGGGCTCCGCCGGAATCGTTAATACCGATGACCGGACAGCGGTTTTCGATTGCCATTTTAATGGCATTTGCAATTTTAAATCCGTGCTGCTTTCCAAGAGTACCACCGATTACAGTAAAGTCTTCCGAATAGATAACGACTTTTTTTCCACCAATGGTACCATATCCGGTAATTACACCATCATATGGGAATTGACCCTTTTTAATATTGAAGGCATCCTCAAGGTTCGTAATATTAGAACCTATTTCGCGGAAAGAATCTTCATCAAGCAGAAGACAGATCCGCTCTAATGCATGTAATTTACCAAGTTTGTGTTGCTTTTCCATGTTATACATGTTCATTTCTCCATTCTTTGTTTTCATAAGATGCATAAATTCACAAATATAATAATACCATACGCGTCAAATATGTCAATCTTTTGTTAATTAAAAAATAATGTAGTTGACGAAGTAGGATGAATAGTGATATAATCAAATGATTGAAAATATAAATGAGCAACGATAAAGATTAAAAAAAGGATGGTATGGATACTATGTCGCAGGTTTTAAAAAACTTCAACAGATATCGATATTTATTAGGAGAACTGGCTAAGAAAAATATTAAATTAAAATACCGCAGATCGTATCTGGGAATATTATGGACTTTGATCGAACCGCTTCTTACGATGATCGTATTGAGCGTTGTATTTGGAAATTTACTTGGAAGAACGGCACAGGACAAGGCATTTGCCGGCGTTCCGTTTCCGGTTTATGTACTGACCGGACGACTGTTGTATTCCTTTTTTTCTTCCTCGACGAATAGTGCGATGAAGTCGATCCGTGCAAACAGTGCGATGATCAAAAAAGTGTATGTACCGAAATATATGTATCCCTTGTCGGGGATTTTATCCAACTTCGTGATCTTTTTGATCTCGTTGGTGGTACTGGTAGGTGTTATGCTGTTCTTTTTGGCAACCGGCTCCTATAAAGCTCCGATGAATGCAAATATGTTTTTGACTGTGATCCCGCTTTTGAACCTTTTGATCCTGTCAATTGGTGTCGGGCTGATTTTAGCTACGCTTTGTGTATTCTTCCGTGATATTGAATATTTATGGAGCGTTATGCTGATGCTGATCATGTACTGCAGTGCGATCTTCTATTTTGCAAGCAGATTGAAAGGGGCAGGCGGTATGCTTATCAAGATCAATCCTTTGTACGGGATCATTGATAATTTCCGCCGGGCATTGTTTGGACAGCATTTTGATATGGTGCTTCTTGGATATACGTTTGGAGTAAGTATTGTAGCCTTTTTACTGGGAATGTTTATGTTTTATAAGAAACAGGATACCTTTATACTTAATATTTAATTTGAAATTGTTAATGGAGGATGGAAGAAAATGGCAAGTAAGAAGACCGCATTATCTGTGGAACATGTGAGTATGAAATTTAATCTGAGCTCACAGAAAGTAGATAATATAAAAGAATATGTCATTAAAATGCTGAAAAAAGAGTTGATGTATCAGGAGTTCTGGGCACTGAAAGATGTGAATTTTGAGATTAAGCGCGGAGACCGTGTGGGGATCATGGGACTCAATGGTGCGGGAAAAAGTACACTGCTTAAGGTCATTGCCGGCGTGCTCAAACCGACGGAGGGAACGGTAAAATGCAACGGAAAGATCGTTCCGCTTCTGGAACTGGGTGCCGGATTTGATAAACAGTATACCGGAGCGGAGAATATTTATCTGTATGGAGCCGTTCTTGGTTACAGCAAAGAATTTATTGATAAAAAATATAAAGACATTGTAGAGTTTTCGGAACTTGGAAAATTTATCGATGTTCCGATCAAAAACTATTCATCCGGTATGAAAGCAAGACTGGGATTCTCTATTGCTACAGTAGTAGAACCGGAAATACTCATACTGGATGAGGTTCTTAGTGTAGGAGATAAACGCTTCCGGAAAAAATGTGAAGCGAGAATACAGAGTATGTTTGATAAAGGAGTTACCGTTTTGTTTGTATCTCACTCGACGGATCAGGTACTGCGGATGTGTAACAAAGGAATTTTACTGGAACATGGACGTCTGGTCGCACAGGGCGAAGTGGAAGACATCGTCGATCTGTATGATGAAAAGCTGGGGATGGAACGGGAAGATTAATCAAGTTTTTAATTACGGAGGGTAAAAAGATGAAAAAAGTAATTACTTACGGAACTTATGATTTGCTGCATGTTGGACATATCAATTTGCTGCGCCGGGCAAGGGAACTTGGCGATTATCTGATCGTCGTATTGTCCAGTGATGAATTTAATGCGATCAAAGGAAAAAAAGCCTATCATTCCTATGAAGACCGCAAGATTATTTTGGAAGCGATCAAATATGTAGATGAAGTGCTTCCGGAATACACGTGGGAACAGAAAATTGATGATGTGGTAAATAATAATGTAGATATTTTTGTTATGGGAGATGACTGGAAGGGAAAATTTGATTTTCTGAAAGATTACTGTGAGGTGGTGTATCTTCCAAGAACGGAAGGGATTTCTACATCGAAAATAAAACAGGATCTCGGATTGGGGAAAAGTGAGGCATGATAAAGCAGGCAGGGTATCTGTTATTTGCATTGTTTTTCCATTTGTTCCGGCTTTGCCCGCGTAAGAAAAACAAAGTTTTTCTGGTGGCGACACACGATGCCGGGCCGGATGGAAACATAGGGATCGTTTCCCGGCGGTTAAAAGAGGAAAAGCCGGGATATGAACAGGTCTGGTTTACAAGAAACAATACGATCCGCAGACCGGTAGATTTTTTCGTGAAAAAAGCCTACCACCTTGCGACTGCATCGTATGTTTTTCTGGATAATGAGTTTCTGCCGATGGCTTATTTACATTTGGGAAAAAATGTAAAAGTCATTCAGCTTTGGCATGGAACCGGCACAATCAAACGGTTTGGACAGGATGTCAATACCGGAACATTAAAAAAATTGGAATATCGTGCCAATCAGAGGATTACGCATTTGATCGTGAATTCAGAGGCAGTAAAAAAAGAGTATGCGAGTGCATTTGCCGTAGATCCTTCCCGGATTTACGTGATTGGAAATCCGCGGACTGACCGGATGCTTGATAAACAATACCTGACTAAAAAAGTAGAACAGTTTTATCAGGATTATCCGGAGATGAAAGAAAAGCGATGTATTTTGTATGCACCGACATTTCGGGACACAGAAGTTTCCAACCCGAAACTGCATTTGGATCTGCAAAAAACAGCAGATAGTCTGGGAAAAGAGGATGTACTTTTTATTCGCCTTCATCCGCACATTGCTACCCATCTGAAGGAGACGTTAGAAGGATGGAAGGAAAAAGGAATTTACAATGTGTCTGAATATCCGGAGATTGCTACACTTCTTGCAGCGGCAGAAGTATTGATCACGGATTATTCTTCGATTGTATTTGAATACTGTCTGCTGGAACGGCCGATGTTGTTTTATGCGTATGATCTGAAAGAATTTGAACAAACGGGAAGAAGTTTTTACCGGGATTATCGTTCTTTTGTACCCGGCCCGGTCATTGAGACAGAAGAGGAACTGCTTTCCTGCCTGAAAGAACAGAAGTATCCGCAAAAAGAATCTTTTGTCAGAGAAAATTTTCCATTCTTAGATGGAAATGCAACTTCTCGACTTTTTGCATTGATTTTTTCAGACTGATAGTATATAATAATTATGTTTTAGACAAAAAAACATAACTAGATAAAAATGGAGGTATATCGTGAAAACATTACTTAGCCGAAAATTGAGCCTTGTCTTTCTGATCGTACAGTTTTTGATCAGTGCGGCATTGGTTGGCGTTGCATTTTATGTTGGTTTTATTCCACTCAAATATATTGTGGCACTTATTGTTTTGTGCTTGTTTTTACTGGCATATGAGGTATTCAGCCAGATGACAGACAAGATATATATTGTGGGCCGTGTACTGTGTGCGCTGATATGTTTTTTCTATATCGGAGGCGGATATTATTGTGTAAATACGTATTCTGCCATTGATGAGATGGCGGGCCAGCAGGTAAAAATAGATGAGATTTCCTGTATTGTATTGAAAGATGATCCGGCTCAAAGTATTTATGATACAAAAGATTATACTTTTGGTATTCTTGCTGCAAATGACCGTGAGAATACGAATAAAGCATTGGCAGAGGTGCAGGCGGCGATCGGAAAAGAGCCGGCAACGATAGAGTATCAGGACAATGATACATTGATTGATGCGCTTTATGCGAAAGATGTTAATGTTATTGTTATCAATGAGGCAAATCGCAGCCCGATTGAAGAATATTATAAGACGTTTTCAGACGACACCCGTGTACTGAATACACACAAAGTAGAAACCGTAATTCAGGAAGATGAAAAATTGGATGATATTACGAAGACGCCATTTAATGTATACTTGAGTGGTATTGATGTGTATGGAAGCATTAAGACGACGAGTCGAAGCGATGTAAATGTTATCGTAACGGTTAATCCAAATACAAAGCAGATTCTTTTGACTTCGACACCACGTGATTATTATGTACCATTGACGGTGTCAAATGGAATTCCGGATAAACTTACACATGCAGGAATCCATGGAGTAGATTGTTCCATCGGAACTTTGGAAAATCTGTATGGTATTGATATTGATTATTATGTGCGTGTTAACTTTACGAGCGTACGTAAGATTGTAGACCTTTTGGGCGGTGTTAAAGTATATTCTGATTATGACTTTACTTCCGACTGGGGTCCAAGCTTCAAAAAAGGTTATAACCAGGTAAATGGAAAACAGGCATTGGCATTCTGCCGTGAGAGACATCATTTTGCAAATGGTGATTATCAGCGAGGAAGAGATCACCAGCATATGATCGAGGCCATTTTGAATAAGGCAATGTCGCCGGACATCCTGCCAAATTATGCAGATCTCTTGAAGACGGCTTCCAAGAATTTCCAGACAAACATGTCGACAAAAGAGATTACAGCACTTGCTAAAATGCAATTGAATGACATGTCACAGTGGACGATCAAATATGCAAACGCAGCCGGACAGGGCGCAAGCAAGACGACATATTCCTATCAGTCAAGAAAATTGTATGTCTGCGTACCGGATTATAATTCGGTAGCGAAAATTACAAAGAGAATCAATAAAGTGCTGGAAGCGACACCGGAGTCTGTAAAAAATGAAAAGTCAGAAAGTTCTTCGGATGACGATAGTGCGATGCCGGGTGACGAAGATAAGGCGATAAAGTAATAAAATAACGATTTTGTTAGGTAGTAATAAAAACAAAAGATTCCTCTGTGCCCAGCAGGAGTCTTTTGTTGCATTTGGAATCATTTGGAAAGGAAGAAGAAAAATGAACGTACCATTTTCCCCGCCGGATATTAGTGAAGAGGAGATCAAAGGAGTAGTAGATACACTTCAGTCTGGCTGGATTACAACCGGACCGAAAACAAAAGAATTTGAAAAAAGGATTGCCGCTTATTGCGGAACAGACGGAGCCGTCTGTCTGAATTCTGCGACAGCGTGTATGGAGATGACACTGCGCTTGTTTGGAATCGGACCGGGAGATGAAGTGATCACGACAGCCTATACCTACACGGCGACCGCAAGTTCCATCTGTCATACCGGGGCAAAACTGGTGATTGTGGATACCCGGAAAGATTCTTTGGAGATGGATTATGAAAAACTGGAACAGGCGATTACACCGGCGACAAAAGCTGTTATGCCGGTAGATGTGGCAGGAGTATTGTGTGATTATTCGAAGATTTATGAGGTCGTTGAGAAGAAGAAAGAGTTGTACCAGCCGTCAGAAAATCCTTATCAGAAGGCACTGGGAAGAATTTTAGTGCTGGCAGACTGCGCGCATGGATTTGGAGCTGAAAAAGAAGGAAAGAAGAGTGGCCGGTGGGCGGACTTTACTTCGTTTTCTTTTCATGCGGTAAAAAATCTGACGACGGCTGAAGGCGGTGCCGTGGTATGGAAACCGTTAGACGGTATTGATTCGGCAGAGATTTACCGGGAATATATGCTTCTTTCTCTGCATGGACAGACGAAAGATGCGTTGTCCAAGACGAAAGCAGGTGCCTGGGAGTATGATATCTTATTCCCGGCATATAAATGTAATATGACAGACATCCAGGCTGCGATCGGTCTGGCGCAATTAGACCGCTATGAGGGACTTCTGAAACGCAGACAGGAGATTATCGCCAGATACAATATGGGAATGGATAAAATTACCAAAGAAACAGGAATCAAATTGCATTATCTGCCACATAAGACAGACAATGCCGTTTCCAGCGGACATCTGTATCTTCTCCGCGTGGAGGGCATTACGGCACAGATGCGGAATGATATCATCCGGTATATGGGAGAAAAAGGAGTGGCTGCAAACGTACATTATAAACCGCTGCCGCTGCTTACCGCTTATAAAAATATGGGATTTGATATCGAAAATTATCCGCATGCGCATGCGCAGTTTGTCAATGAAATCTCACTGCCGCTCCATACGAAATTGACAGATGAGCAGATCGAATATGTGATTCAGATCTTTAGCGAAGCGGTGAATGCAGTGAAAGGACGGAACAAATAACATGAAATGGGAAAATCTTCCGGATTTTATGCGAAGCGAAGAAGTGGAAGAATATTACAATATCTTAAAACAGAAGCGGGGAAGTCTTGTGGCAAAGCGTGTTTTTGATATTGTTATGTCGTTGATCCTTCTTGTGGTCTTAAGCCCGTTTATGCTGATTATTGCCATCGCGGTAAAAGGTTCATCGCCGGGAGAGGTGATTTTTCGTCAGACCCGTGTGACAACCTATGGAAAGCGTTTTCAGATTTATAAGTTCCGTACGATGGTATCGGATGCCCCGCAAAAGGGAAGCCAGGTTACGGTCAGTGGCGACAGCAGAGTGACAGGAGTCGGGCATTTTCTACGAAAAGTCCGGTTAGATGAACTGCCTCAGCTGATCAACATTTTAAAAGGGGAGATGTCCTTTGTGGGAACCCGTCCGGAAGTAGAAAAATATGTGGATGCGTATACAAAGAAGATGTACGCGACACTGCTTATGCCTGCCGGAGTGACTTCACCGGCGAGCATTGAATATAAGGATGAAGAACGTTTATTAAATGGAGAAGGGGATCCGGATAAAATTTACATAGAGCAGATTTTACCGGAGAAAATGAAGTACAACCTAGACTACATACGCAATTTTTCTTTTTGGAAAGATTTGGTAATTTTGATCCAAACAGTGGCTGCTGTGCTTCATTAAGAGGAATGGAGAGTGATGAAATGAACTGGCTGCAGGATTTATTTATCCGCTTATTATCTCCGTGGATTCCGATTGTTCGGAAAATCCAGCCGAAAGTGAGATACCGGGTTTTAACAGCTTGTTTTATGGCGGATCTTGTGCTTTTTTGCATTGTCCGTTATGTGTTAATGAAAGAGAGTTATTTTTATAATACCGTTTGCGGTATCTTCCTGATGTTAGTGATTGCGATCTTTTCATTGGATAAGAAACTGGAGCGGAGAAAGTGGCATAAGGGGCTTAGTGTCGCATGGTTTGGAATGTGTATCATGTTTACGATCTCCGACTTTCTCGTCAGTAAGAAAGCCTGCGGACTTGGGATCATACTGGCATTTGTGTTGCCGGGAGTGTTTTTTGTGTGGCAGAATAACAGCCGGAAAGATTTGTTGTGGAAGAGTTTGAAGGATGCCGTAAAAATATCGTTTCTTTTGATGGCAGTCATTTCTTTTTTGTTCCGCCCGTTTTTTGAAGGGGGGAGATATGCGGGAATATTTACGAATCCAAATACGTTTGGACTTTATTTGTATGTCATTTTTGCTATCTATATGTCCGATCTTGACTGGAATGTAGAGACGGGAAAGAAATTCCGAAAGGCATGGCCGACCTATATTCAGCTGGCCCTGGTATTATTTTACATTTCTGTTTCGCAGGCACGTACCGCAATGCTGGCAGTCTGTGGAATTCTGATTTTATGGGTAGTACTTCGGATCTGTCTCGGAAAAACAAATCATAAGTGGAAAGAGACGGTAAAGGGATTTCTTCTTCTGGCATTGATTACAGTAGTATGTTATCCGGTATTTTTTGCCGGTGTGCGTCATATTCCGAATTTAGTAGGACATCCGATCTTGTTTGAGGAAGACGTATTATATTTGTCCAATGGAGAGAAAATAGAAGGAATCGGAGATAAAGTGCTGGCAGAGTCGGATGCGATTGAAAGTGTGCAGATTCCGGAACCAAAGGAAAAGAAGGAATTTAAAGAAAACAGTATCATTGGGCGTCTGATCGCAAGTCTGGATGGAAATTCCACGTTGAATAAAATTTCCAATGGACGAATTACAATTTATAAGGCGTATTTAAAGAAATTAAATTGGAAGGGACACCGGCGTATTACGTTGACAGTAAATGGGAAAAAAGTGGCACATGCGCACAATAACTGGCTTCAGTTTGCGTATACATATGGTGTGCCGGCGATGTTCTTATACTTGATCATTACGATATTGAGTGTGATCCGGTCGATTCAGTTTTATTGGACGAATCGGAGAAGAAATGCGACGTATGCGTTTTTAATCACTGCAATATGTGTGGGATTTGTAATTGCAACGTTGACAGAATGTCTGTTTTTACCATTTGAGGTGTTTCCGGCATTTATGTATTGGTTTGCTTTTGGGGACCTTTTTGATAATTCACTGGCAGAAGCTGCAGAATAATGTGTGTTGGAGGTAGCTATGAATAAGAAAATCAGCGTCATTGTACCGGCGTATAATGTAGAAAAGTATTTGAGACGATGTCTGGATTCTCTGGTGTATCAGACGTATCCGCATCTGGAAATCCTTGTGATCGATGATGGAAGCACAGATGGAACGAGAGGGATCATTGAAGAATACGTCAGCCGCTTTGCGGGGAAAGTGTTTCTTTATGCGCAGGAAAATGCAGGGCAAGCAGCAGCGAGAAACAACGGAATTTCCTATGCGACAGGGGATTATATCGGGTTTGTCGATGCGGACGATTTTGTGAGCCCGCGGATGTATGAATATTTGGTTCAGGAAGCCGAAGAAAAGGATTGTGATCTGGTTACGTGCGGCTATTATGGCTGTGATGACGAGACGGGAGAAATTCAGGTTTATCAGGCAGGGTGCCGCGGAGAATTTGATCAGAGTATTTTTGAAAATCCGGAGATCCTGCGGTTAAATGCGCCATATCCTTGGAACAAGTTATACCGGAAAGAACTGATGGAAAATGCCGGGTTTGCGTTCCCGGAAGGAATCATATTTGAAGATCTTGCAGCGGTATTTCCGCTTTTTTTGAGTGCCAAGAAAGTCGGCCGCGTTCATGAAAAATTGTACTATTATATCAAAGGACGAAAAGGCGGAACGATGAGTACGTTTGACCAAAGGCATATGCAGATTCTCGATGCCCTGGAAATAGTAGATGAGAAGTTTATCGAAAAAGGGGCATTTGAGAAGTTTCAGGAAATTTTACTGTTTTTCCATATCCGCCACATTCAGGCACGTTTTGATGAAATGGAAAAATATGGAGATTTTTCGTTTGAAAAAGAGTTCCGCGAGCGGTCAGAAACATTGTTGGATGCCTATTTCCCAGGATGGAAAGAATCGAAGGCTTATCAGGAGAGAAAGAAAAACGAAGAGGCTGAAGAAGAAACGGTTGAAAAAACGATAGAAGAAATGCCGGAAAAAGAAGAAAATATCAATAAACCGGCACCAAAGAAGATTCGTAAGGCACAGGTGTTTGAAGAAATAATGGCAGAAAAGCCGGTTCAAAAAGGTCTGGTTTTGATCGAGAGTTATCATGGCAATGACTGCATTGAGACCGGATATTATATGGCGAAGGCGTTGAGTGCGTCAGATTCTTATGAAGTCTGTGTTGTCGCTGCCGATGCCGCAAAACAGAAACAGTTTGAAGAAAAACTGGGACAAGCGGTTTCTGCTATCGAGATTACATCGCCGGAATATATCGAAAAACTGGCGACCGCGGAAATTGTTATGAACAATCAGGCATTTCCGGGGTATTACCGCAAGCGCAAAGGACAGAAGTTTGTCTTTATGGATTTCCTTCCGACATATTATGGAGAAGGACGGTTTGCGTCGTATTCGGCAAAAAATATGCAGGGAATTCAGTTCAGTCTTGCACAGGCAGATGTGATCTTGTTTCCCAAAGAAAAGAAGGAAATATTTGGAAAATGTTTAGAGGCTTACAATATGCGGGAACTCTGTGAAAAGAAGGGGGTTTTTGTTTCGTTGAAAGACCTTCCGTTTCCAAGTGTGCGCGAAGAAGAGGAGACCGTATTTGTTACTGCATATCTGCCGGCACCAAAAGCCTTTCCGGGATTGAAAGACAGCAAAAACTTTTTATTTTTAAGTGAGTTAAAGAGACAGCTTTTGTATCTGGATGCCAATCTGCGCGACAATGAGAAGATTTTGGTACATTATCCTCGTACGATACGCCGCCGTCTGGTAGACGAAGGCTGGAAACATATTTGTTTTTCTGCAAGCATTCAGGAAAAAAAGGGGTCAGACCCTTATGAAGTGCTTGCCGGATGTGATGCTGCAGTGGGAGAGGCAGGCAGAGAAATAACGGCTATGGAAAGTTTTGGAAAACCTGTTTGCCATTATACTGCATTTGACTGCGAAAGAGACTGGACACAGGGAAAAACAGAGACATGGAAAAAGGAACAGTGGGAGCAAAAAGCGACATTGGATGAGGTTTTGGAATGGATTCATGAGCAGGCAGAAAAAGCCGTGAAAAAGCCAAATCCGGCAGTGGATACGAAAGAGTGGAATGAAAAATTGCAGAGTTTTGTGGCGGGCATTTCACGTAAAAAGAATGGCCGTATCAAAAGAGAATGGCTTTATGCGCCGTCGATACAGAATTTTCAGGAGTTTGAAAAATGGCTTCCGCAGATTCAGGGAAAAGAAGATACGACGCTGTATGTGTTTGAAAAAGAGGCAGTATGTGACGGATTGACAGATTGGATTCGCGAATACTGCCCGAAACTGAACTTTGTGGTGATCCTTCGAAGTCTTGTAGTAGGTAAAAAAGAGAGTCGGAAGATCAATTGGAAATTGACAACAAAGGATAAATTACGCGAAGCAAGAGACAGAGAACGATATCTGGGACGATAAGAAAGGAGATCAATGTGAAAAAGAGAAAGCAGTTTTTGATCTATACATTAGTTTTTATCCCGGTATTTCTGGGCACTTTTTGTGGATTGTATCTCAATGGAAAAAGTTTTGTCTGGCAGGGAGACGGATTTCGTCAATATTATCCTGCTTTGCAATATTTAGGAAGATATTACCGGACCGTGATCTCGGGGATACTGCATTTGGATTTCTCGATTCCGATGATGGATTACAGCATTGGACAGGGCGAAGATATCATTACCACATTTTGTAATTATGGATTGGGAGACCCACTTTCTCTGCTTGCGGTATTTTTTACCGGGAAAAAGAGTATGGAAATCCTGTATGCGGTCTTGGTGGCACTGCGTCTGTATGTCTCCGGAATTGCTTTTTTGTGCTTTGCAAATGGGAAAAAATGGAACAAAAAAGATTCTCTTATAGGTGCCTTTCTTTATGTGTTCTGTGGGTTTGCGCTGTGGTCGATCAAAGACCCGTTTTTTTTGAACGGAATGATCTATCTGCCGTTTGTTCTTCTTGGAATCGAGCGGATCTGGCAGCAAAGAAAACCGGGTGTTATGATTCTTGCCACATGCTTTTGTGCTTTGAGTGGTTACTATTTCTTTTATATGATCGTACTTGCCGCGGTTTTGTATTTTGTACTTGGCGAGATCAAGCGGAAACCGGGCAGTTTGAAAAAGGCAGGGAAAGATTTATTGGCGGTATTTTTGCCTGCACTTTCCGGTGTTTTGATGTCGTCAATCCTTCTCATTCCCTCCGTCTTTGGCTTTTTAGCAAGCAGCCGTGGGACGGAGAGAGTTCCTCTTTCTTCCCTTTTTGTATACAGTGGAACATATTATAAACAATTGATCACACAGTTTTTGACCGTAACAGCTGCAGATGATGCGAGCACCGTATGGTATTTTAGTATGGGGGCACTGGTATTTATCGCTGTGATGGTTGTTTTTATGGGAGAACGTGCCAAAAAGAAATGGTGGATCCTCGGTCTTGGTCTGACGATACTTGCAGTATGCTCGCCATTTGTGGGATATGTCATGAACGGAATGGGATATATTACCAATCGTTTTATGTTTATTTCCGCGTTTTTTATGGCTTGTCTTGTGGTAAAAATGCTGCCGGAGATCTATCGGCTGAATCCGTCGCAGAAGAAACGCATCCGGATCGGAGCCGTTTTGTATGGAATTGCGGCGGGGATTGCCGCAGGAAAAGAAACATTGATTCAAAGTGCAGGCATGATCTTATTTTTGATCGCAGCGTGTGTATTACTTTCCTTTGTAAAGGAAGAAAAGAAGCTGCGTCTTGCGTTATTGGTTTTGACAGTAGGCAATGTCATCATCAATGGAAATCTGATGTATCAGCCGTTTGGAGCCAATATTCAGGATACCTATCTGAAGGCAGGAACCGTTCAGAAACAATATGACAGGAAGCCGGTTCGGGAAGCAGCAAAGGCAAGCGATATAACGAAAATGGAGCGAGTTGATGTGATGACGGACAAAGGGTATAATCCGAACCGCGCGGTTACGATGCGGGCGACGTCACATCCGTATCTGGGATGCAGTGTGTATTACAGTGTTGTCAGCGGTGGATTTTCCAAACTAATGCTGACATTGGAAAATTCTTCCGGTTTAATGTACAGCCACCGTCTGATCGGAATGGATGGAAGAAGCATATTAGATCAGCTGGCAGGAGTCCGCTATGTCGTATGCCGGGAATCTTCTATGGTGCCATATGGGTTTGAAAAGAAGAGTGACACACTTTATGAAAATACGGAACCGGTGTCGATCGGATATGTATATCATGCCTATATGACGGAAAATACGGCGGATGAGTTGGATGCGCTTGATCTGCAGAATGCGCTTCTTCATGCGGCAATGGTTGCTGAAAATTCAAATTTGTTAAAAAAAGCAGAAGATGCCGGATTGCAGGAAGAAGTAAAGGAAGCAGAAAAGACGTCCCTTTCGTTTACGATGACAGATCGAAAAAATTTTGACTGGAACCAGGGTGTGCTGAAGATCAAACAGAAAAATGGCAGTTTCCGGACGCAGATCACGATGCGGCCGGGGTATGAATATTATTTGAGATTCCGCGGATTAAAAATCAAAAAATCAGAAAAAAATGCCTTGTGGGCGAATGTTACGATGGGAGATCTTGTGCGGGAATTTATGATTTCAGATGAGACCTATGATTTCCACCTTGACCGTGACAATTATATGGTTACACTGGGGAGTGTAGCAGAGAAACAGACGAAAGAACTTCGTTTCCGTATGAATGGACCGGCGGTTTATACATTGCAGGATATCGAGATCGTGGAAGTATCCATGGAGAACTACCACGAGAGTGTACAGGATCTCATGCAGAACCCAATGACTGAGGTGAAGAAACTGAGAAATGGCATCTCCGGCACGGTGACAAACAAGGAAGATGGCATTCTTTGTCTGGCGGTTCCTTACCGCCGGGGGTACTGTCTCACGGTTGATGGAAAAGAGACGGAAATTCAAGAAATCAATAAAATGTATGTAGGTGCGTATCTGGAAAAGGGAGAAAATCATACAATTTTACTAACATATGAGACTCCGGGACTTAGATTTGGCGTCATTTTGACGATGATTGGGGCGCTTTTTGCTATTTCTTTGGTGATAGTCAACAAAAAAGCATTGCGAAGATAACCAATAAATGATATAATTTATCAATAAGGCGTTTTTTGCCATAGGTTATTTGAAAGGAGAAGGACAATTGACAAACCAGGAAATTGCAAAATTAGATGAGATTTTGCAAAAACACGATTATGATCCAACCCTTTTGATCGCAATCATGCAGGACATTCAAAAGGAGTATCATTATCTGCCTCAGGAGGCATTGAGTTATATTGCAAAAAAATTGAAACTAAGTGAAGCAAAAATTTATGGGGTTGCTACGTTTTATGAGAATTTTTCGTTGGAGCCAAAGGGAAAATATGTGATTAAGATATGTGATGGAACAGCCTGTCATGTACGTAAATCGGTTCCGATTCTGGAAGAATTTCGTAAAGTTCTTGGAGTAAGTGAAGAAAAGCCCACTACAGAGGATATGCTTTTTACGGTTGAGACAGTATCTTGTCTTGGTGCCTGTGGACTGGCACCGGTATGTACGGTAAATGACCATGTTCATCCGGCGATGACGCCGGTAAAAGCGAGGGAATTGATCCAAGCCCTGCAGGAAGAAGCGAAAGGTGGTGCAGGCGATGAAAATTGAGACAAGAGAACAGCTGATCGCGAAGCAGAAAGAATATCATGATTCTCTCAACAGTCAGAGAAAACAGATTTTGATCTGTGCAGGAACCGGATGTGTTGCAGGTGGTTCCTTGGAAATTTATGCGAAAATGAAAGAAATTATTGAGAAAAAAGGACTTCGCTGTGCCCTTTCTTTGGAAAAAGAGCCGCATGATCAAAGTATTGGATTAAAGAAAAGCGGCTGTCATGGCTTTTGTGAAATGGGTCCATTGCTCCGTATCGAACCGATGGGCTGGCTTTACTTGAAAGTAAGGGTAGAAGACTGTGAAGAAATTATAGAAAAAAGTATTGTTGGGGATGAAGTGGTAGAGCGTCTGGTATATACCGATAAGACGTTGAAATCTTATGTAAAACAGGAAGATATCCCATTTTATAAACAGCAGACACGTATTGCACTGGAGTACTGCGGACGCATCAATGCGGAAAGCATCGCAGAATACATAGCTCTCGGTGGTTACAGTGCTGTCGCAAAAGCATTGTTCGATATGACACCACAGCAGATCGTAGATGAAGTGAGCGAGGCCTCCCTCCGTGGCCGTGGAGGCGGCGGATTCCCCGCTGGAAGAAAGTGGCAGCAAGTCTTGGATCAGGATGTGGAAGAAAAATACGTTGTCTGCAACGGTGATGAAGGTGATCCGGGGGCATTTATGGATCGTTCCATGATGGAGGGAGAACCACATCGTGTCATTGAAGGAATGCTGATTGCAGCGATTGCAACGGGAGCACATCACGGCTATATTTATGTGCGTGCAGAGTATCCGCTTGCGGTAGAACGTCTGCAGACGGCGATCGATAAAGCGATGGACAAAGGACTTCTGGGAAAAAATATTTTGGGCTCGGGATTTGATTTTGACCTTCACATCAGCCAGGGAGCAGGAGCTTTTGTATGTGGAGAAGGAAGTGCTTTGACGACATCGATTGAAGGAAACCGAGGCATGCCTCGTGTCAAACCACCACGTACGGTAGAACACGGATTGTTTGACAAACCGACCGTTTTGAATAATGTTGAGACATTTTGTAATGTACCTCCGATCATTTTAAATGGCGCAAAATGGTATCAGGGATTTGGACCGGAAAACAACCATGGTACGAAGGCGTTTGCTCTTACCGGAAACGTAAACAATACCGGATTGATCGAAGTGCCGATGGGTACGACACTGCGAGAGGTAATTTTTGACATCGGAGGTGGTGTCAAAGGCGGAGATTTTAAAGCGGTTCAGATCGGTGGACCTTCCGGCGGATGTCTCTGTATCAGTGCGACGGAAGATCATCTGGATATGAAGCTGGATTTTGACTCTCTGAAAAAAGTAGGAGCCATGATCGGATCCGGTGGTCTGGTTGTTATGAATGATAAGAGCTGCATGGTAGAGGTTGCGCGCTTCTTTATGAACTTTACGCAGAATGAGTCGTGTGGAAAATGTGTTCCTTGCCGTGAGGGAACGAAGAGAATGCTTGAACTTCTCACAGATATCACGGAAGGACGAGGTACGATGGAGCATATTGAGCTGCTGGAAAAACTTGCTGATACGATTTCGGCGACAGCCTTGTGCGGTCTGGGAAAGACGGCGGCATCACCGGTTATCAGTACACTCAAATATTTCCGTGACGAGTATATTGCTCATGTTGTTGATAAAAAATGTCCGGCAGGCCAGTGCAAGGCGCTGATGACATTGCAGATAGATCCTGATCTTTGTCGAGGATGCACCAAATGTGCGAGAATGTGTCCGGTAGGAGCAATTACCGGAACGGTAAAAGAACCTCATGTCATTGATACGACAAAATGCATCAAATGCGGAGCCTGCAAGGAAGGCTGTAATTTTGGTGCTGTGCAGGAAGTTTAGAAAGGTCAGGTGAAAACAATGTCAAAAAAATATATGATAATTGACGGAATTCGTACAGAATTTACGGATGAAAAAAATATTTTGCAGGTAATCCGCAAAGCGGGGATTCATGTACCGACCTTTTGCTATTATTCGGATATGTCCATTTATGGAGCCTGCCGTATGTGTGTGGTAGAAGATGAGCGGGGGAGTGTAATTGCGTCCTGTTCGACACCACCGCGTGATAAAATGGTAATTAAGACGAATACATCCAAATTACATCAGCACAGAAAGATGATTCTTGAGCTGCTTTTGGCATCGCATTGCCGTGATTGTACAATCTGTGATAAAGATGGTAACTGCCGTCTGCAGATGCTTGCGACACGATTCCGTCTTTCAAAAGTGCGTTTTCCAAATACGCACCCGGAACGATGCATCGATGATTCGTCACGGTCCATCGTGCGTGATCCGAGTAAATGTATCCTATGTGGTGACTGCGTTCGTATGTGTAATGAAGTACAGCATGTCGGTGCCATTGATTTTGCGTTCCGCGGAGCCAATATGGTAGTAAGTCCGGCGTTTGGTAAAAAGATTGCGGAGACGGACTGTGTAAACTGTGGACAATGTGCGGCAGTCTGCCCGACAGCAGCCATTACGATAAAAAATGATTTGCGTGAAGTGTGGCAGGCCCTGTATGCACCGGGAAAACGGGTAGTTGCTCAGATTGCACCGGCGGTTCGTGTGGCGATTGGAGAAGAGTTTGGTCTTCCGGCAGGAAAAAACACGATCGGAAAGATTTTTACTGCCCTTCGCATGCTTGGCTTTGACACGGTATTCGACACGAGCTTCAGTGCCGATCTGACGGTTATTGAAGAGGCGAATGAACTGTTGTATAAATTGAAAAACGGAGAACAGAAGTATCCTCTTGGTAACAGTCTTCCGTTATTTACTTCCTGTTGTCCGGCTTGGGTACGTTTTGTAGAGACTAAATATCCGGAACTTCTTCCGTATGTTTCTACCTGCAAATCGCCGATGGAAATGTTTGGTGCGGTGTTGAAAGAATATTACAAACCGGCAGACGAAGAAGCCGGAATGGAGACGGTTTCTGTAGCCGTTATGCCATGTGTAGCGAAAAAACATGAGGCTGCCAGGGAAGAGTTTAAGCGAAATGAAGTACCGGATGTCGATTATGTCATTACAACCAAAGAATTGATTCTGATGATCAAGGAATTGGGAATTCAGTTTGATGAAATCGAGCCAAGTGCGCCGGATATGCCATTTTCCATTAACTCCGGAGCCGGCGTGATTTTTGGTGTTACCGGCGGTGTGATGGAAGCTGCCCTTCGCCATGTGGCAGATAAAAACAACGAAGCACTGCGTGAACTTCAGTATTCCGGAATCCGCGGACTGGAAGGCACAAAAGTAGCAGAAGTAGAAGTTGGAGGAACGACACTTCGTGTGGGCGTTGTCAACGGCTTAGGAAATGCAGAAAAATTGATCGAGAAACTTCAAAAAGGCGAGGAAAAACTTGACTTTGTAGAAGTAATGGCGTGTCCTTACGGATGTATCGGAGGAGCCGGACAGCCGTTTGGTTACCGTCATGTAAAAGAAGAACGAGCAAACGGAATGTATAAAGCGGATAAATCAGCAATCGTGAAGAGAGCGGAAGAAAATCCGACTTTGGTTTCCATGTACGAAACCGGAATGTTAAAAGAACGTTCCCATGAATTGCTGCACGTTCACTACGGAAAATAGTAGATTATACAAAAAAGAGACTGCCCGTGTAAGCAGCCTCTTTTTTGTGACCTGAATTTTTGAAATCAGACGCCCCAGCCACCGTCAAAACCGATGATCTGACCGGTCATATACGGAGAGGCTTTTAATAAAAGGGCAGCAAAATCTCCTACTTCTTCGGCAGAAGCCATGCGTCCACAAGGGATTTCTTCGCAGATTTCCGTGATTTCATCCGGAGTAAATCCGGCATTCATCTGTGTATCGATCATACCACAGGAAATCGCATTGACGGAGATTCCGCTTGGCGCAAGTTCTTTTGCCAAGGCCTTCGTAAAGGTATTTAGTCCACCCTTTGCAGCAGAATAAGCGACCTCACAGGAAGCACCGTGTTCGCCCCAGATGGATGAAATGTTCAAAATCTTTCCCTGTTTTTGCTGTACCATATGAGGGACAACCTGTTTACAGAGATAAAATGCAGCAGACAAGTTGACGGACAGGAGATGATTCCAGTCTTGTTCCGACATAGACTGCATCAGGCCAATATGTGAGATGCCGGCATTATTAACAAGTACATCGATATGCTCATAAAGAGAAAGGGTCTGCATCACAATGTTTTCTGCTTCTGTAGGATTGCTCAGATCGCCGGTATACGTAGTACATTGTGATCCCAGTGTTCTGCATTGGCGGCAGATTTCCGTCAGTTCCTGTGTGGAATGATTTCCACACAAAAAAAGGTCATATCCGTTTTTGGCAAGAGAGAGGGCGGTAGCTGCGCCGATTCCTTTGGAAGCACCCGTAATAATTGCAGTTTTTGTCATGAAATTTTCCTTTCTGAATGTGTTTTTTAATTGACCTTAGTGTATCACGAAAACGGAAGAAAGAAAAGATAAAAAACAAAAATGTAAAAAAACTTGTAACCTGTGTGTTTTTTTGATATAATGGGTCTGTTATTTATGTCATGCAGAAAAAAGATGTAAATCTTGAAAAAATAGATTTTAAGGACGGGATAAAAAATGGCAAAGATATTTTTTAAAGTATTTGGAAAAACCATCGGAATCATGGCATTGCTGCTTGGTGTTGGTGTAGCAAGCTACTTTTTGACAACATTATGGTTTAAAGTGACGACAAAGGAAGAACGAAGCACGCAATATGATCATGTGATCACGGTGGATGCTGGGTCAGAGTCAAGCAACCTGATCTATAGTGTCGAAAAAGACACAAATGCGGTGAAGGCAATTGTGCTTGAATTGTTTGACAAAGAAACGGGAAACCTTGATTATGTAACAATCCCCAATAAAACCCAGATTTCTCTTGACGCAAAAGTGTATGAGGAATATGAGAAGATCAGCCCTGCGATGCCGCAGATCGTGACACTGCGAGATATCAACCAGTATTTTAAAGGAGATGTCGCTTATGAATACGGCATTCTGCTTTTACAGGAAGCTCTCAATGTAGATATTGGGTATTTCACAGCCTTTGACTCCGTGGAATTTGACAAACGTTTCGAAAAGAAAGACGGGGCGTTCCGGCCAAATGAAGAATATCTGGCGACGGTTCCGGCGGATGGCAGTGAGGATTCGATGAAAGATTTTATCTCGGACGAATGGGACAGTCTCATATCGGACATCACATTGAGTCAGAAACAGCAATATGCATCCGGGCTGGTTAAAGTAAAAGCAGACTGTATTTATGCACATCGTGCGTATGCAGAAGAAATCAAAGGCAGTGCGACGCTGGATGGCAAAAAGACAAAGAAAATGATTGACCAGATCTGGGAAAGTGAAGCACGTACAACACCGCAGAAATCGGTAGATGGAACGGCAGTCCAGACGGGAATGGATAAATTGAAATCGCGCAGCATTCAGATCACAAACGGAAGTAAGATCAATGGTCTGGCGGCCGCGTATAAAGAAAAACTGGAAAAAGACGGATTATATGTTATGGGAGTCGGTGATTTTACCGGTGAAGTACAGAAGACCACGACCATCTATGTCCGTCGCAGGAAATGGGGACGTTATTTGAAAGATTACTTTAAAAATCCGACAATTCAGGAAGCAGATGCATTGACAAACGGAGCAGATATTGAAATCGTTCTGGGAACAGAAGATGCATTGAATTAGAATCAAAATGTAACACAGAGAAAGGAGTAGTCATGGGAACAAGTTTGAAAATTATGGACTTGGAACTGGATCTTCTGACAGAGGAAACGTTTTGTAAAAAAATGGCAGAATATCTTTCCGGTGATTTATTTCGGGTGGTGCATTTGGTGTCTTTGGATTATATTGATAAATATGAAGAAGAGCCAGTCGTTCAGGAAGTATTAGAAGAGGCAGACCTTGTTCTGCCGGGGGAAAAAGCGATTCTTAGTTTATATCATGTGGATGTTCTGGAGACAGGCGGCATGGTGGTAGATTATCGGATCGCACACCGGCTTTTGAAAAAAGATCTGTTAAAGGGGAAAAAATGTTTTCTTGTGTTGAGAAGCAAAAAAGAGGCCAAGATTGTATACCGCTATTTAAAGAGTGCTTATGAAAATCTGGACATTGTCGGTGTATATTCGATGGATACCGGCGTAACAGAAGAAGCACTGGTCAATGAGATCAATACAAAAGTTCCGGATCTCATTTTGATGGCAATGGAGAATCATGAGGCAGAGAGTTTTCTGAAACACAAGCGCCATATGATCAATGCGAAAATGGGCGTTGTGCTCAGTGGCGTGATGGACATGATCCTGCGGGAGAACATTCACGTTCCGGATGTCATAAAAAAATTGCATCTTGGTAAAATTTATACCTCGGCCGCAAGGATTCCGTATTCGGTGCGTTGGCGCAGACGAATATTCCGGAAGAAAATGGACAACTATAATACCAAAAAGCAGTTGGAGCAGTCCGATGCCCAAAAGGAGTTGTCCGAGGATGAAAAACACGACCAATAACAAATGGTGGATGACGTACCTGCTTTTGACAGCAGGTACGTTTTTTATGGCAGTGGGGATCAATGTTATCTATGAGCCGCTGTCCATGGTGACAGGAGGATTTTCCGGGATAGGAATCCTTGTGAAAAAATTAACGCAGACGGCAAGGTGGTCCGGGATTCCGGTCGGAATGACGACCCTTTTGCTGAACATCCCATTGTTTATCCGGGGGTACTGCCAGAAGGGAAAAGCCTTTGTGAAAAAGACGGTTTATGCCGCGAGTTGTTTCTCGTTTTTTCTGCTGATCGTTCCGACGTTTGATATCGTCAAACAGGATTATCTGATGGCAGCATTGGTCGGAGGGTTATTGAACGGAAGCGGGATCGGACTGGTATTTTCACAGGGAGCTTCTACCGGCGGAAGTGATCTGTTGAGTGTACTGACCGCCAAAATACTGCCGGGACTTAGTGCTTCCGAACGTCTGATTCTCATTGACACGTTGATCGTGGCGGCGGGTGTATTTATCTTTGGACTGGAGATTGGCTTATATGCCGTCGTTGCGGTATTTGTTACGGGAAAGGTGTCGGATGCGATTCTCGATGGACTGAAGTTTGCAAAAATTGCCTATATCATAAGCGACCACCCCGAAGAAATCTCGGAGCATATTCTTCGGGAACTTGGAAGAGGGCTTACCGGCTTGGAAGGGCAGGGAATGTATTCCGAAAAACACAAAATGGTTCTTATGTGCGTTGTGTCTAAAAAAGAAGCGGTTTTATTAAAGGATATTGTGAAAAGTGCTGATAATGAAGCGTTTTTGATTCTTTCTGAAGCAAAAGAAGTCCTTGGTGAAGGGTTTTGGCGTGAAATGAAGTAAAAAAACTTATGCAATTTTCACAAAGATTTTTTTATTATTTATGTAATTTGGATATAGAGTTTTTCGTGAAAATAGTGTATAGTATTAACTACAGATGTTATGAAAAAAATATTTCCAGGAGGAACATGCAATGGCAAGTTTATCATTAAAAAACATTAACAAAGTATATCCAAACGGCTTTCACGCTGTTAAGGACTTTAATCTTGAAATTGAAGATAAAGAATTTATCATTTTCGTAGGGCCATCCGGATGTGGTAAATCTACTACACTTCGTATGATCGCTGGTTTGGAAGAGATTTCAAGCG